>Ga0334722_10002206_pt1 | contig 22431 bp, 11 predicted proteins | sample C3_bottom_MG_FD_207210 | JGI IMG/M metagenome (GOLD analysis project Ga0334722, IMG submission 207210) | Sediment microbial communities from Yellowstone Lake, YNP, Wyoming, USA - C3_bottom | ecosystem: Environmental > Aquatic > Freshwater > Lake > Sediment | place: USA: Wyoming | collected... | reverse complement strand
AAGCTGGATCCGGGAGTGTTCCCCGAGGCCGTATCCATTGGCCAGAATCACGGTATCGCCGACCTGAACGCCCTCCAGCAGTTCCGTGCGCTGCGGAGTTTCCAAGCCAATCTTCACGGGGACCGCCTCGGCATTCTCGCCCCGAACGCGATAGACCAGCGGCCTCCCTTCCTGGTCGCGATAGACCGCCTGGGGCGGCAGCACGAGGGCCTGGGCATGCGTCTCCAAGGGAAGCTGCGCGGCCAGGTACATTCCCAATCGCAGGAGACCGGAACTGTTGGCGATGCGAATTCGCACCAGGCCGACATTGGTGCTGGGATCGACGGCGGGCGAAATGGCCACCACGCGCGCCGCCAGTTCTTTCCCCGGGAAAGCCTTTGTCGCAATGCGCAGCGTCTGGCCCACTCGAATCTTCTGCAGATAGACCGCTGGAACATTTCCAAAGAGTTCGACCTCGCTGACATTAGCCACTTCGAAAAGCGGTTGAGCGGCGGTGCGGTCCACCTGCTCGCCGACGCTCACCAGCCGCTTGACCACCACGCCGTCGAGAGGCGCATGGACTTCCGTGCGGGCCAGTTGCAGACGCGCCAGCGCCAGCGCCGCTTGCGCCTGGCGCAAAACGGCTTCACTGACGCTCAATTGCGTTCGCGCATCCTCCAAATCCTTGCGGGCGGCAATGCCGCGCTGGAAGAGGTTCTCATTACCGTCACGATTCAGGCGAGCGTTCTCCACGCTGGCCCGGGCCTGCTCGACCGCCGCTTCCGCCTGCTGCATCTGGTCCTGGAGGAGTCGATCATCAATCTTCGCGAGGATCTGGCCGCCGCGCACGCGATCGCCTTCCGCCACCATCATGAGCGCCACGCGGCCGGGGACGAGTGAACTGACGCGAACGTCCTGATTGGGCAGCGCGGCGACGGTCCCGCTGACTGACAGGCTGGAGCTGATGTCGGCGCGTTCCACGCGCGTGACAGCGAAAATGGCGTTTCATGGGGGGCGTGATCCTGCGCCCAGTACTCCACGTGCCCGGGGCCAAGGATGGCGCGCGATACGCAGCCTAGGCCCTGGCCTTCTCGCCCAAGCTTAGCCCCCAACACCGATGTGGACGGCACAGATAATACAAGAGGCAGAAAAGAGAATTGGGGTTGACATTTTGTTCCGGAAGGTGTAACCGATAGCTGAAATCGCGCTGCAACGAAAGCAGTCATAAGAAATGGTAAGGCGCTCGCGCCCGTGGTGGTGACTAGGATAGGAAAAGAGGCCAAAACCTTCGGAGGCCTCCGAGGTGCCATTTTGAGGACAGAGGGGAGGCAGAATGTCGAAATACAACACCGTGAAGCTGATTCTTATCACCGTGCAGGTTGCGGTTTTGGCGATTGCCATGTCAGAACGGGCAGCCGGTCAAGCCGCTAACGCGGCGCAGTTGCGCGGAACGGTTTTGGATTCCTCCGGGGCGGTGGTTCCACAGGCCACCGTAACCGCCACTAACACTGGGACCCAAGTTTCGGACACGGAAGTCAGCGACGGGATGGGGCGATATATCTTCAATGGCCTGGCTCCGGCGGTCTACCGAGTGAAAGTTGAAGCGCAAGGGTTCAAGACAGTGGTGCGGGAGAACGTCGAATTGCGGGTCGGCCAGCAGACGGATCTGGACTTCACTCTGGAAGTCGGACAGATCACCCAGACGGTCGAGGTGCAGGCGGCGGCCCCGCTTCTGGACACGGTGAACGCCACCCTGGGCACTCAGGTGACCAACCGATACATCATCGACATGCCTCTGCTCGACCGCGGGTTGACCAACCTCGCATTCCTTGCGCCGGGCGTGACCGAAACCCAAGGGGCGGGTGTGGATGACATCCGCGGGACGAACTTCGTGTCTAATGGCCAACGCAATGCCACGGCGGAAGTGCGGCTGGATGGCGGCCTCTCGACGGTGCCGGAAAGCGGCGAGGGCGGCAACACGATCGTAAACTATCAACCATCGCTCGAGGTCATCCAAGAATTCAAGCTTCAGAACAACAGCTTTTCGGCCGAGTACGGAAACAACGGAGGGACGGTCATTAATATCGTCACCAAATCTGGCACGAACGACTTCCACGGCAGCGGCTGGTGGTTCTTCCGGCGGCCCCGTTTCGATGCCAACGACTTCTTTGCCAATCGCGATTGCCCGGCCCCCGGGGATGCGCTTCGCCCGCCCGATGGGTGCAAGGGCGACTACAAGAAAGACGAATGGGGTGGGTCGATTGGCGGCCCGATCAAGAAGCAGAAGACTTTCTTCTTTTTCGACTTCCTCAAGACACGGAACGATTCACCTTTCACTCTGACCACAACGGTCCCGACGGCATTGCAGAGGGTGGGAGACTTTTCCCAAACCTACAACGATGACGGGTCCCTCCAGACCATCTACAATCCCTTCACCGCGGTCGAAGATGCCGACGGGAACTGGATCCGGGATCCTTTTCCCGGGAACGTTATTTCCGGCAACTGCCCGCGACCTGATCCTCTCAGTCCCTCGAACACGCTGGTGCTCCCTTGCCTAGACCCGGTCGCGCTCAATATCCTCCAGCTCTATCCGGAGCCGACCGGGCCGGGCGACTCTGTTACGGGGCGGAACAACTACACAAAGAAACTCGTGAATTCCTACCCCGGCTACCAGTTCGACATCAAGGTTGATCACATCTTCTCGGAGAGGTTCCGAGTCGCCGCCCGTTACAGCCGGGCCCATTCGACCGGGAACACGCCTTCGGCAGAAGGCCAGCTTCTCGACGCGGCGAGCAGCAAGGAAAACGACCACAACGCCGTCCTAGAATTGAACTGGTCCCTGAGTCCCACCGTGCTTTGGGACACCCGGGTTGGCGTCGACCGCAGCTTCTACCGGCAGAGCGCGGCGGAGCTCGATCCCAAGAGCGTCGGCTTCCCGCCGGAGCTCAATGGCTATTTCGGCCTGAAGCGCTTTCCGGAGATCGGTCCGGAAGAATACGGCTACCTCGGCCAATCCTGCTGCACGGACACGGTGAAGGGCCAGACCCAATACATGATCAACTCCTCGGTCAATAAGGTGATCGGGGGCCACAACTTGAAATTCGGGGGCGAGAAGAGATTCTTCTTTAACAACTTCTGGCAGCCGGACTACCCGACCGGGCAGTTTTCGTTTGAGCGCGCCACGACGATGATGGACGTATTCAATCCCGACTACAGTCAGGGTAATGGCATCGCCTCCCTGTTGCTAGGCTGGGGCGGATACAGTCACGTGGGCACGCAACCGCCGGTGGCCGACAAGTCAGGAGATGCGGGCTTCTACATTCAGGATGACTGGAAAGTGACGCAGCGCCTCACGGTCAACATGGGACTGCGGTACGAATGGAGCAATCCTTTCACGGAACGCTTCAACCGCCTCGTGGTGGTGGATTACGCGGCGGACAGCGGTGTATACGTGCCGCGTGCGCCCGGCTGCGATCCGGAACCCGCCCCCTGCGATTGGACGGGGAAAGAGATCATGGGCATCAGCCGCCTAGCAGGCCCGGGGCACCGGACGGCCAACGTCGACAAGAACAACCTTGGCCCGCGCCTCGGGTTCGCCTACCGGTTGAACGACAAGACGGTCATCCGGGGCGGTGCAGGCCTCTATTACGGTTTCAATGTGGCGACCAACTTCCAATACGTCGGCACGCCTTGGTACAAGAACGTTCAGATGTATATGTCGAAAGACGGGGGCATCACGCCCTATGCCTCGCTTTCGAATCCGTTCCCTGTCGGCTTCGTCGGCCCGCCCAACGGCAAGTACGGTGCGCTAAGTCAATGGGGTTTTGACAACGGCTACAACCTGAACGATGGCCTGCGCAACGCCGAAATTTATCAGTGGAACATCGGCATCGAACGCGAATTGCCGGGCAATATGCTCATCGAAGTGAACTACGTGGCCAACCGCGCCACGCATCTGCCCTTTAACGGCTACGACGGCACGCGGAACCGCAATTTCCTGAGCCGCCAGGACCGCGAAACATGGGGAAGCGACGGGCTTGCCGAACTTGTTCCGAATCCCTTCCTGCCATACTTCCAGGGGCCTAACGCGATCTTCAACGAGCCCGATTCCATTTACAACGACGACATGGTCCCGCGCGGGAATCTGCTGCGGCCCTACCCGCAGTTTGACGGCAGCTTCGGGGGCTATCCCGAGTTCGTCGCCACCTCCCGCTACAACTCGCTCCAGGTCCGGTTTGAAAAGCGCTACTCCGCCGGGCTGAACTTTACCGGTAATTACACGTTTTCAAAACTCACGGACGATAACTCGCTGGGATTTAATCCCTGGGTCGGAAACCTCCAGGCTTCCGGCGAGCTCCAGGACCGAACCGACCTGAAGGCGGAGAAATCCGTCAGTGGTGTGGACACTCCGCAGCGGCTGGCCTTTGCGGTGAGTTACGAACTGCCCTTGGGCCGCGGGAAGTCGCTGGGCAAGCAGGCGGGCCGCGCCCTGGATGCGGTGATCGGCGGCTGGAAGGTGAACGCCTTCGTGAGCTTCCAATCCGGTAATCCCATTGGCGTGCATATGGTGGACGGGCGACTGGCGGACGGCGCGCAGCGACCCAATGTTGCGGGCAATGCACAGGGAGCCTCGAACGTCAAAGCGGTCGTGGACGGGATCTCCAATTTCTTCAACGTGGACGCATTTTCCGATCCCGGGGACCAGGTTCCGGGTAACGCACCCCGTTACTTCTCGAGTCTGCGCAGCGATGGGATCAACAACCTTGATTTCTCGATCTTTAAGAACTTCGAGATTAAAGAGGGCATGTTGTTGCAGTTGCGCGCCGAATTCTTCAACTTCACGAACACGCCGCGCTTTGGCTTCCCGGATGAATCGTACGGCAGCACCGACTTTGGCAACATCTACTACCAGTCGAACAGCTCCCGGCACGGCCAACTGGGAATCCGTTTCGTGTTCTGAATCTGACCCAGGTCGGCTCGCAGCAAGGGGCCCGGCAACGGGCCCCGTCTTCTCCGCAATCACTCTGCGAGGGCGATGCAGACTCGAATGCTGGGAGCTGATGCACGACTGGGCACCCGTGGGGCAATCCTGGTGCCTGGCTCGCACTCAACATCCACGCGCAGAGCGCTGGTCAGCGGGGGTCTGGCTGTCGGCGTCATCTTCGCAGTGTTCCACCTCACCGCACTCGGTAGTCCTCCCCAAGACACCTCTACGGGCCGGGGACACCTCGAACGCGGCATGCAATTGGCACAGAGTGGAGATTTGAAAGGGGCAGAGGCTGAGCTGCGCCGGGCCATCGAATTGGCTCCGCGTGACGCACCGGCTTTGAGTGCGCTCGGTGTGATCCTCGGGATGCAGCAACGCCTGGCGGAATCCAATGTGTGCCTGGAGAGAGCCCTCGCCATCGATCCCGCCGATTTCGCCGCGCGCCGCAATCTCGGCTCTAACCAGTTTCAACTCGGCCAGTTGAAGCCTGCAAAGGAGAACCTGGAACGAGCGCTCCGCCAAAAGCCTGCCGACAAGACCGCGACTATGCTCCTGGGGATGGTCGAGGAGGAGTTGCAGAACTATGCGCGGGCGATCGAGATGTTCAAGTCGGTCCCTGATCAGGTTCGCGAGCAACCGCAATCCATCGTGGCGCTGGCGCGCGCCTATTACCGCACCGGTCAGCCCGACAAAGCCCGGGCTGCACTCCATGAGCTCGAAGGTCATCCGGCGGGCCCCGAGGGGTTGCTTCTGGGCGGCCAGGTGGCGTCGCAAGCGGACGACTTAACCACGGCGGAGCGGATGTTCGCCTCCGCCCTGGCTACCCATCCGGATCGTGCAAAGGTTGGATTCAACTTGGCCCTCGTGCAATACCGGAATAACAGGATCGAGGAATGTCGAGCCACCTTGGAGACGCTTCTCAAGGCAGGCCAGTTGACGAGCGATATCTTCAACCTGCTCGCCTGGTGTTACCACAAAGAGGGCAATCTGAAGGAGGCCATTCGGGCGATGGATCTCGCCATCGACCGCGAGCCTTCGCGCGAGGCCAATTATTTGGACTTGGCCATGATTCTGACGGAGCACCGGCGTTACTCCGTAGCCCTTGTGGCGGCGAAGAAGGCCGTCGAGGTCGCTCCGGATTCTTATCAGGCCCATCGCTGGAAAGGATTTATCGAAACCAAGCTTCATTATTCGCTGGAGGCCATCAAATCCTATTCGCGGGCCGTGGAGATCAGGCCGGACGCCGCCGAGGCGCTCCTCGGCCTGGCCGTGGCCCAAATGAGCGAAGGCAAGCTCGCAGATGCGCAGGCGACCTTCCAGAAAGGAATCGAGCGGTTCCCCCGCGATGCGCTCCTCCACCAGGAATACGGCAGGATGCTGATCCTCTGGGAGGATCGCGACGCAGCCTCGCAAGCTCGCGGCGTCTCACTGCTGAAAACAGCGCTGGCACTCGATAGCACCCTTGCCGAATCGCATTTCCAGCTCGGAAAACTCGCCATGCGCGATGGCAAGAACCAAGAGGCACTCGAGCATCTGGAAACTGCAGCAAAGCTTAGCCCCCGGAACGGAAGTGTTCACTACGCGCTGGCGGGTCTCTATCGCCGCCTCGGGCGGAGTGAGGAGGCGGCGAAAGAGATTCGCGAGTTTGAGACCCTCAAGGAAGATCAAAGCGAATCCCTTCCCGACGTGAGGGCTCAGGAAGCACGACCCAGCGCCATCGAAGGCGCCTCGGACATGAAATCTCGAGGCCGGCAATGAAAAATCAGGGCCAGATCCCACGGATTTCGTCGAGTCATCCGCTTGCTGTTTCCCCTTCTGTCTGATGGAGACGATTATGCGAAAAACAAGGTTGCTAATTGTCGCCTTCCTGGTTGTGACCCCTGCGGGTTTTTGCCAGAGCGATTCGCTACCCCTGCAGGATTGGACCCACCGCGTGCGGATTGGAGGCTATGGCCTCGGCCACGACCGCGCGGAGGACATCGTCCGCGACGCCATGGAGACTCACGTCTTTGGCATCGAAACGGACAACGACATTACGGGCCGGTATGAGAGTTTTCTCGACCCCACCGAGAAACTCAAAGCCATCCAAGCGGTTGCCCAGAAGGCGCATGCCGCGGGCAATTTCGCCTTCGTCTACATCGCCGGGCTGGAGTGCATCACCGCCCAGGCGGATAAAACCTCGCATACGTTCTTCAAAGAGCATCCTGACTGGGTGCAGAGAAAGATAAGCGGTGAGCCGGCCGTGTTCACCGGCGGTGCGGCTTTCTGGATTCGTCCGGGGGACGAGGACGTTTGGATCAGTCCCTACGCTGCGGAGTGGCGGAAGATCTACATGGAACGTGTTCGCCAGATCGCCGCGACGGGAATTGATGGCATCTACGTGGACATCCCCTACTGGATGACCCACTTCGACGGTTGGGAAGACAGTTGGGCGAGCTTTGATGAATACACCGTAGCGGCGTTCAAGGCCAAGACCGGGCTGAACGCCAAAACCGACATCAAGTTGGGCGATTTCAGCAATCCGGGTTTCCTCCGCTGGGTTGATTTTCGCATCGAAGCCCTGACCGAGTTCATGCAGGAAATTGATGCCAACGCGAAAAGCGTCAATCCAAAGTGTAAGACCATTGCAGAGATCTATCCGGGGATCGAAGAAGCAGCTGTGCGCGTCGGGTCGGATGTCTACCAGCTGTATGGGGTCGTCGATGTTGTCGCGCACGAGTATGAGTGGGGCTCCGGGAACGCCATGGGGGCCTCGAAGACACCGCTCGATTGGCTGCACTACATGATCGGTATGTTCACCTTTCGCGCCTTCGCGAACGGCAAAGCTTCTTGGATGCTCAGCTATTCATGGGACGGAGAGAGGAGCATTGATCCCCGCGAGGCCATGAAAAATCTCTTCATGTCCCAACTCATCGCCGGCACCAACTCCTGGGATGCCGAAGGTCATGTCATGTCCCATTCCAATGACCTCGCGACCCGCAAGAGTGTTTTCCAGTGGATTGCGCAACACGAGAATACGTTCTATTCTCCCCGCCTGCCCATCAACCCCGTGGGCGTCTACTTCTCGCCTCAGACTCGGAACTATTTTCCAGAAGTGTTCATCGAGTCCTACCTCGGAACGATGGCGATGCTGATCCATTCTCATAGCGAGTTTCAGGTGGTGACACCGCGAAGCCTGGCAGCGTTCAACGGCGACTTGCTCATCCTTCCGGATGTCCGGTGTTTAGCCCAAGAAGAATTGGATTCCTTGAAATCCTTTGCGCAGACCGGCAAGAAGCTCGTGATCACCGCCGAGACAGGCCGGTACGACGAACGCCGCAACTCACGGAGCCCGAACCCCCTCCACACTTGGCTGGGAATCCGAGAGGCGGCCCGGAAGTCGGTGGGAGCGGGGAAGCAAGGGCTTGCTTACTTCCCCGACTCTCCGGGACGGCAGTACTTCCGGCAACTCGTCAAGGAATTTGATCTTGCCGCCGGCGCAGGAAGTGCATCGGGGATGGAGTTCGAGAAGCTTAGGGAAGCCTTTATGATGGACCTGATGAGCGAATCGGCCTACGAGAAGACTGTTCAAGTTGAGGCGTCGCCATTTGTTGTGACGCAAATTGCCAGTGTCAATGGGAAACCCCACGTCTTCCTGGCAAACTTCAAAGGGTTGAAGAGCAAGGAGAACGCGCGGCAAATCCCGGAAAAGGGCATCCGGATTCACTTCCCGGCGGGCGCCGGCGCGCGAGTGTTTGCTTTGCCGTACCTGGGTGAAGCCAAAGAACTGGCAGCCGAACCAAGAGGTGGAGGGATGGATGTGGCGATTCCCGCCATCGACAGGGGCATGGTAGTCTGGTGCGAATAGTCCGCTTGGGAAAGAAGTCGTAGTCTTGGCTTCCACCTGCGTCATCTGGTTCCAGGATTGTCGGGAGAACAGAATCCAAAGACCCCTTCGCCGAGATGGTAACGATCCCGCAGGATCAATCGGAGGCTTTGGGCGGATGACGGCGTACTCGGAAGCAACCCCTGACGGTTGTGAGTTTGCACACCAAAGCGCGCCTCCGCCCGGATAGCAATGGTTGGAGCCATAGCGGCCAGAGAAACGTAGAAGGAGTGCAGCGTTCCACTACAGTCAGGCATTCCAGGGCTTTCTGAGTGGATACCGAGTTTATCCTATCCATCTGAAACCAAAAGAAAAAGAATGGTAGGCCTGGGGAGATTCGAACTCCCGACCCACGGTTTAGGAAACCGTTGCTCTATCCATCTGAGCTACAGGCCCGTGCTCCCAAGCGTCTATTTTCCGGTTAGCTTATCACACTGGCGACTTCTCGGCCTCGTCCAATGTGGGGGCGCATTTCAGGAATAGAACAGAGCAAGTATCCCGCCTGGCAGGCCCCTATGGCCGAACGAAAAATCTGAGCGAGCCAAGAAGACACGGCTCTTGCGTTCGATTTGCAGTCCGGGGTCATGGGTTCAATCCCCCTCAGATCCACCCACGCCGCCGACTGGTCAGGCCGCTGTTCACCCTCTCCAGGCGCGGCGTGAGGAGCATCCCAGGATGTCGGGTTCGGCTTACTCCGCAGGGCGGCCTCGAGCTAGGGCGGAGCGAGCCGTTAGCGGGTTGAGGACCGGGATGAGGACTATCCTGCCGTTGCGCTCGTCGTGGGCAAGCGCTGCTCCGAGGAGATTGGCAGGCTGGTCAAACGCCGGAAAGTGGGACCACTCTTCGAATCTCTTGCCTTCCACGTTCCGCAAGACAACACTCGGTTCGAGACGCATTGCTTCGAGCCCGCCGTTGACAAGCAGAACGTCCATCCAGCCGTCGCGGTCGAAATCGGCGACAAGCGCTTGCATCGTGCCGTAGGCGTGATGGAATCCCACTGCTTCCGTCACTTCGGCAAATTTCCCCCCGGTGTTTCGGAAGAGTCTCGGTCCGTGGCGAGAGGACTGATCCTCGGGTTGAAGAATCGACCTCGCCACTTCTTCCAGCGGCGCCTGGGTGCTAACCAGGAGATCGAGCTGCCCATCCTTGTCGAAATCGGAGAAGACCGCGCTGAAGCTCTGTCCGCCCACTCCGCTTACGCCCGCAGCGGCGGTCACGTCCTCAAAGCGACCGTTGCCGCGATTCGCGTAAAGGATGGCAGGAGACTTCCAGTAGAGGACGAACAGGTCCGGTTTACCGTCGCCATTGAAGTCGCCGACGGCACAGTCGACAGCGGTTGAGCGCCCGGCAAGGCCCGAGGCCGTTTGCTCCACAAATCGGTTGCCCGTATTGCGGTAGAGGCGCACCGCGGCGTGTTGGGAAGTGCGCGCGCCGACCTCCACCAAATCCGGGTGGCCGTCACCATCCAAATCCGCAAAGCAGGCGCGGGAGGTGGACCGTGTTCCCATCAGTCCGGCCTTCGCCGTCACGTCCGTGAATCTGCCGTGGCCGCTGTTCGCAAAGAGTTGATTCTGACCCTCCCCCATGTACCCGGGCCGGATTACGTAGAGATCCAGACTGCCGTTGCCGTCAAGGTCAACTGCGACGGCATCCCAGGCATCCCGCACGCCAGCAAACCCCGCGGCGGCGGTTGAATCTGCGAGCCTGCCGTCCTCATTGCGATATAGCTTAACGGACCGCCCTGCCACGACAAGATCCGGGGCGCCGTCTCCGTCAAAATCGCCCCAGGCGCCACGGCCGCCCGTGCCGGGCAGCGAGACGAAATGCAGCGCCGGTATCACTTCTCCAGTTTGGTGGGATGATCTCGCAGCGACAGGCTGGATTCGCAACTCCTTCGGAGTCTGCGCCGAGTATCCTCCGTGCCGCCTCGAAGTCCAGTAGAGTAGCAGCAGGGACTTCAACCCCACTCGTTCGAGTGCCGTCAGAGGTTTCCCCGGCGCGGGGAGTACATCGCCCTCAGAGAGGACGCCTCGCGCCGCCACCCGGCGTTCACGAAGATAGATTTCGAGCGCCTGGGTGAAGAATCGCGCCGCGTCGTCGTCGCGCCCGAGCAGATAACAGGTGTAACCCGCCCCGAACAGCCCCTCGGGCGAACCCATGCCGGCGGCGATGCGGAAATGCTCCAGCGCGTCCGTAAGCTTGCCCTGATTGACTTCCAGCAGCCCCAACCGCAGGAACGGCCCAGCTTCTTCACGGTTGATTTCGGCGCTACGGAGGAACTCCTGGCGGGCCGCAGGGAAGTCGGGGACAGCGCCGGGGGCAAGGGTGGCGAGCGTGTTGCCCAGTTGCGAGTGCGCCCGGCTGCTGGAAGGGTTCAGAGCGATGAGCTGGCGCAAGACTCTCGCGGCTTCCGCGTACTCGCCGAGTTCCTGCAGGCACGTCCCGAGGTAATAGAGTGAATCTTCGTGGCGAGGATTGAGCATCGCGCTCTGGCGGTAGAGCTCGACGGCTGCGGCAAAATCACCCTGAGTGCGCAGCGTGCTGGCGCGGTTGAACGTCGCCCAGAAGTCCCGCACGCGCCGATGCTCGGCGTTCTCGACACCGGCGACGCCGGTGGCTCCCCCGTCCTGGGTGCGACGGAGCGCCGCGATGAAGACGAATACCGCCAGCGCAATGACGGCGGGAACTATGAGCAGCCGTTTCATCGTGCTGCCTCTTCGATGAGTATCCTCTGGTCGCTCGCGACGCCTCTCAGCTCGCGCACCGTGCCGCTGGGAAACCGGACGGTGACGCGCCGCGCGGCCTTCTCCTTCCCAAGCCCGAAGTGCGCCTCCAGGGCATTCCCGGAAAGATATGACGGCTGGCTGCCCACTTCCTGGTACTGCACGCCTGCCGCTGTCTCTATTTCGACGCGCGCGCCGAACCCCGACCGATTGCTCTGGGTTCCGCGCACCGCCACGCTGAGCCAGTGGTGGTGAGGGTTGCCTTGGTTGCGAAGAAGCAAGGGAGGACCGCCGTGATTCACGATCAAGACATCCACGTTACCGTCGTTGTCGTAGTCAGCAAAGGCCGCGCCGCGACCCACGCGCGGCTGGCGGAAAACCTCGCCGCTCACCTCGCCGACCTCGATGAAACCCTCCTGTGGACCGGCATTCCAGAAGAGGAAGTTCCTCATCGGGACCAGCCGCGTGGGATCGTTCTCATCCTGGAAAGTGCTGCCGTTTACTACGAGGAGGTCGGGACGCCCATCGTTGTCGAAATCGAAGAACGACGTTCCCCACCCGATGGTGCTGAGCGCGATCTGCCCGAGGCCGTTCAGGTCAGCAACGTCCTGAAAGTGCAGGGGCGGACGCGAGCCCATGCCGCTTCGCTGTCGCCCCGCCAGCGAAGAGGCTGAAACCGCCCTCACCGCATTTTGAGGGCCTTCGGCTGTGGCAAAAGGTGCAGAGCCCGGCGTGATCAGGAGGTTGGAGTAAAGGGCGTTCTCCTGGGCCATCCAGTGAGTGACGAAAATATCCGTGTCACCATCATTGTCCCAGTCGGCGACGGCAAGTCCCATCGCGCCGCGGTAGTCAGCCACCCAGGCAGGATGAGACACATCCTCGAAGCGGCCGTTCTGGCGGTTCAAGAACATGACGTTGTCGGAGATGTCGTTGGCCACATAAAGATCAGGCCAGCCGTCGCCGTCGTAGTCGGCCCAGGCGGCGGAGAGGCTGCGACCCGTGGGGTTTTCCACGCCCGCGCGCTTCGCCACGTCAATGAACGTCCCGTCGCCGTTGTTGTGGAGCAGGAGATTCCGCTCCGGCTGGTAGGAGGAAGGGTTCAGCATGAAGGGCACGGTGGCCGTAAACTGGCGTGAAGCGCTGCCCACCAATTCGGGCTTGAAGGCGTATCGAACATAACCGCAGATGTAGAGGTCGGCGTAGCCGTCGCGATCGTAGTCGGCCCAGGAGGCTCCGCTCCAGAAGCCGCGAAGCGTGTCGAGGCCGGCGGCTCGCGTCACGTCCGCAAAGGTCCCATCGCCGCGATTGTGATAGAGGATCAGCCGGTCGTAGCTGGTGACGATGAGGTCGAGGTGGCCGTCGTTGTCGTAGTCGGCCCAGGCGGCGCCCAGGCTGACGCCTTTGTAGCCTACTCCAGTTGTCTCGGTGACGTCCTCGAAAGTGCCGTCACCGCGATTGCGATAGAGCCGGTTGCCGCCGGGCGACGCGGCGACCTGCTCCGGCGTGGCGGTCAGCGGCGCCGCGATATCGCAGAGGTAAAGGTCGAGCCAGCCGTCGCCGTCGAAATCGCCCCAGGCCGCGCCCGAGCCCATGTCCTCGGGCAACTGCGTGGAGCGCCGGCCGTGAAAGTGGGTGAAGTCGATCCCCGCCTTGCGGGTGACGTCAGTGAAACGCACCGGCTGGTAACCGGGAGGAATCTGGCGCGCCAGTTCGCTCGTAATGCCCTCGACCGCTTCACCCGGCGTATAGGATTGCGGCCGGTCGCGGACGACAAAGATCACGGCGACGGTTGCCGCCACCATGGAGACGCTGATGAGCGTGTGTTTGACGATCAGTCTGCGGCGGCGCGACGGTCCGCGCGTGAGAAGTCCGGTTGCCCCCATCCCTCACCCCGATCAAGCCCAGGCTTAAGCCGGCCGGGACGCCGACCGGCCGATCCGTCCGCGCCCTCTCACCCGCCCAGTCTCCGCCCCGGCCCCGCGATTTCGACCACGCGCTCTTCGGTGGCGAGGTCCGTGATCGGCGAGGTCAGCCCGGCTTTTTCTCCAAACATGAAATTGAGCAGAAACTGGTCAATCTTCCGGTACCGCAGCCGCGCGCTGAGGCGCAACACGTGCGCTCCCGCCGGCGCCCGAAACGGCACGGACATCTGGTGGGGCAGCGGCGGCCTTTTCGCCTCGACGAGCGAGGGACAGTAGAAGCCGAACTCCGTCGTGTCCGAAAAGCCCGGGAAGAGAGCGCGCCGGTGCCGCACGCCCACCATTTCCCAAAGGTTGTGGCGGTCAATCAAATTCCCGTACTGGTCGACGGGCTCCGCCTTGAACATGAAGGTCCCGGGCTTGATGAATCCCCGGCCGTCCACCGTCCCGGTCTCATAGATCACCTTGCCCGCTTCGTCTTTCACCACCAGTTCCACCCAGGACTGGATGATGTCGAGCGGCCCGGTGGGAAAGTCGTGTCCCACCTTGTTGGAGGTGATGACCAGTTTCACGTTCACCTTGTCGCCGGGCTTCGCCTTTTGCGGCGCGATCATCTCCAGCGCCACAATCGGTCCGCGCCGCCACTTCTGCTCGATCTCGGGGACGGGGAACTCGCCCTTCAGCCACTTCTCGGTCAGTTGGGTCTGTTTCTCGTGCCCGGGCAAATCGAGGAGCGAGGGCATGAGCTGGTTGGCGGCGAGGAACCGGTGGCTGCGGTGCTTCTGGTCATTGGCCGATCGGTTGTAATCCGTCGAGTCCCCGGCGGCGGGGTCGCGCGAGTCCACCAGCGGCATGTGGCACTCGCGGCATTCGATGGTCTTTCGCGGGTCGCCGGGCTTGTTCCAGTGGCTCTGCCTCCAGTTGTCGTACTGGTTCTGAAGCTGCACCCAGCCGACGTTGTTGATTTCCGTGTCGATGAACTGTTTGTGGCAGGCGGCGCAGTATTCGGGCGTCTTGAAGAGGCGCTTGGAGAGGCCCTGCACGTGCTGGCGCGGGTAGGAGCGGATCAGGAAGTCGCGCATCACGCGCCGGAACTCCGTCGGCTTCTGGTCGTATTCCATCTCGAACAAGTACCGGACCGGCTGCGCGACGCTGTAGTTGGCGTTGCCCTTGACGTCCACTTGACGGACGGCGTGGCAGGCCAGGCAGGAGACGCCTTCCTGAAAACCGTGCAGCGAAGTCAGCTCCTTCTCGTCAATGAAGAGATTCTTCGTCCCGGAGAAAAGCGAGATGGGGTCATGGCAGCCGCCGCAGTAGCGGGTGGACTCCGCTCCGTTCTGCTGCGCCATGTTGATCTGGATGGCCTGAAACCCTTTGTCCATGGCGGCGTAGCGGTGGGCGCTCGGTTCCCACTCCTGGACGATCTGCTCGTGGCACCCCGAGGTCCCGCAGGAGCGCGACCCGGAAAGCAGCCGCGGGTCCATGGCGCGTTCCGAGGCGGTGCGCGCCAGGCTGGGGGCAAACGGCCGGTTCTTGCCGTAGCGAAAGCTGTAGTCGGCCGGGAACTCGCTCTGGAGCTTGGGCCCGCGATAGGCAAAGGCCGCGAGCGCCACGATGGCCACCCCGGCCAGCGTCCCCACCAGCGCGCCTTTGCCGTAGTGCGCGGCCGCCTGCGGCAACTCCCGATCCGCCCCTCGCCGCGCCGCCTTGCGATCCCGAAGGATGATCAGAATCAGGTGGGGCAGGCCGAACGCCAGCGTCGCGAAGGTCGTTGTGATGTGGACGAGATCCCACGTATAGCTAATGCGGATGCCAAAAACGGATTCCCACGCCAGGACTCCGCCGGAGGCCAGACACAGAATGAACGCGGCGGCGGCCACGTAACCCAGCAACTGGATGTGGCTGAGCGGGTCGCGCCAGTAGCGAAGCCAGTGGCGGACCAGATACCCGGCGCAGGGGACCAGAAACGCCAGGCCGGCCAGCGTGTGAGCGACCACCGCCCATTGGTTCGCCACACTGAAGGGCAGAAGCCAGATCGAAAGCCCGCTCAGCGCCGAAAAGACTGCGAACCCGGCCACCAGAATGGCCAGGCGCGCCCGCCACTCCCGCGCCCGCTCATGCCAGCGCGCGTCAGCAGGCCGGAGGGATTCGGGGGTCCCGTTCGAGTCCATCGCCTTCGGACCAAGGTCAGCGTCGTCCATGGAATCCTCCGCGTCCAATCTTCAATTCCAAATTCGAATCGCAAAGCCTGAAGGTTTCGCGGGCGGCAGCCTGGGGTGCCGATTTCAGATTCGACACCCCAAAAAGCCAAGCGGGCGTAACCGAATCGTTCCGCCTCGCGCTTTAACTGTCTCCCCTGCGCGAGAGCGAGAATCAATCCTGTTACGCCCGCACTTCCCCGGCCTCATGCCGGGGCCGTCAGACGTCCCTTATTTCAGCCCGCTGCCGGGCTGGACCTTGGCGTTTCCCAGGAGCCCGTCTTCGACCAGCACCGCCTCCAGCATCCGGCGCAAGTCTTCCAGTTGGCGCGATTTGAACGAGCGTCGCGTCGCATCCAGCACCCTGACCGCGTCCTGAACCGCGGCGCGATAGCGCTGCCGCGCGCGGCAGTCCACCAGCGGGCAGAATTCGATCAGCTCTCCCCGCGCTTCCGCTGCCGCAGACATCTGCTCCACCACAGTGCCCAGGTGAGCAAGCCTCTGCGCGACATCTCGCGAGGCTTCCTCGAAATATTCCCGAAGGCTCAGATTCAAAGGGGTGCTGTTTTGTCCCAATGGAGTAACCTCAGGCGCGACTCTATTTCCCACGATCCCCGGCGTCAATCATCGCAACCGATTAGGAACAGCATTTTGATAGATGACAGTCAATTCGTGAAATGACCTTTGTCACAGTGGTCGGGGGCATTTTGTCCCTTTCGGACTCTGCCCGCGTCCTGCGGGAGGGAGAATCCGCTGCGCCTAGATCAGCCCGCGCCGCAGGGCGTGCATGACAGCTTCCAGCCGGTTGCGCGTGCGCAGCTTGCGGTTGGCGTGGGAGATGTGGTTGCGCAGGGTGCGCGGCGTGATGCGCAATTCCCGCGCCACCTCCGCCGGGCGCTTTCCCTTGGCGAGCAGTTGGAGCACGCGCTTTTCCTGATCGGTAAGCGGCGAAACCGGGGCCGGCGGCGACGGATCTTCGGCGTGCGAGGCGAGTTGTTTGGCGGCCTGGACCAGCTTCTGCGTGAGCTCCTCCGCCCTTTTGCGTTCCGTGATGTCACGCGCCAGGTGGACCACCAGCCGCCGCCCGGTACGCTGGTCGCAGAAAACCAGGATGGAGACGTTCACCCAGAGCGCTCGTCCGCCACGGGCGTTGACTTCCAGGTCGTAGTTGGAGACCTCCCGCCCCGCGGCTGCGCACTCCAGGACGTCGCAGGTTTCCGAGCACACGGGCGTCCCCAGCGCTCCGCGCCCCTGGAAGAGGTCCGCGCATGGCTTTTGAAGGATTTCCGAGGCGGGGTAGCCGAAGAGTCGTTCCGCGGCCCGGTTCCAGGAGCAGATGAGACCGCCGGTGTCCACGGAAAAGGCCGCGTCCGCCGTCCCCTCCAGCAGACGGAATAGTTCTCTTTCCAGCATCTCGAACTCCCGTGACGGATGTCACTTGCGAGGGGACATCGGGCCTATTGCTCGAGATGAAGAAGAACCGATAATTCCGACTTGAAGATACGTTAGTCCATTGAGGCTGTCAATTGTGATTTTGTCGCGCCCCAGTTCCTATGCAATTCGCGCCTTGGCGTACCTGGCGATGCAGCCGCCGGGAAAACTCAGCGGGGTCCGCGAAATCTCCGATCATGTCCATATCCCGGGCCCCTACCTTTCGAAGATCTTGCTGCAGCTTCGCCGCGGGCGGCTGCTCCGCTCCTACAAGGGGATCGGCGGGGGCTACGAGCTGGCGCAGCCGCCCCACAACATCTCTCTTTTCAACGTGATTCAGTGTATCGAAGGGAATCCCTTCGGTTACTGCATCTTGGAAGATCGCGAGTGTGCGCTGGGACACGAGTGCGCGATGCACGAAAGCTGGGGCCCGGTTCGTAACCAGCTTCTCAACTTCCTGCAAGCCATCACACTTGAGCAATTAGTCGAGCAACGCCGCGTGCCTGTGCCGCCGGCAGCGGCCGTGCAAGCCGAAGAGCAAACCGGTCTAACGGACTAGAAGACCAGATTGTGTGCTTTGACGGCCGCGTTGATGCGGCCGTGCAACGAAGGAATAACAAAATGAGTTTCATCCCTGGACACCGCGGGCGCCACCGGAAGATGTTGGGCGTGCTGCTGGTCTGCATAGCCGCTTCGCCGGCTACGATACTCGCCCAGGACGACGCCGCGTTCTTCCGCCGCAATTGCCATAGCTGCCACACCATCGGCGGCGGGCGGCTGACAGGACCGGATTTGAAGAATGTCATCCAGCGCAAAGACCGCGGATGGCTGGAGCGCTTTATTCCCAATCCCAAGGCTGTAATCGACAGCGGCGACCCCTACGCCCAGCAGCTCCTGCAAGAGGCGCGGGGCGTGGTCATGCCTGTCGTCCCCGGGATCACGCCGGAGCGGGCGCGGGCGTTGCTCGACCTGATCGAAGCGGAATCAAAACTCGAGAAGTCGCAGTTCGTCGGGCTGCAGATCAGCGACCGTCCGTTCACGCCGGCAGAGGTTGCCGAAGGCTGGACGCTCTTCCGGGGAGAGAAGAAGCTGGCGGGGGGCGGCGCCGCCTGCGTCTCGTGTCACACGCTCCGGGGCACGCCCGGGCTGGGAGGCGGGAAGCTGGGTCCGGACCTCACGCGCGTCTATGAACGCCTGCAAGGGCGCAAAGGGCTGGCGGCTTGGCTGGCCTCACCCGCCACGCCCACCATGCAGGCGGCCTTCCGCAACAAGCCGCTGCGGAATGAGGAAATTCTGCCGCTGGTGGCGCTCTTCGAGGAGCGCGCCAAGAGCGGCGGGGAGGACACCAGCGCCGCGCAATTGAACTTCTTCTTGATGGGGCTGGGCGGTGCGGTGCTGATGCTTCTGGCATTCGACGCCATCTGGAAAGGCCGCTTTCGCGGTGTGCGGCGGGGGATCGTCCACGGCGGCGACCTCGGTGCGCAGACAGGGGCGAGGTGAACGATGGCCAACACAAACGGTTCCAACACCTGGATCAAAGATGAGACCGACCCCAAGCTGCGCGCCTGGGAGGAGTTCTACCGGAACCGCTGGCAGCACGACAAGATCGTCCGCTCGACCCACGGCGTCAACTGTACGGGTAGCTGTTCCTGGCAGATTTACGTGAAGGATGGAATCGTCACCTGGGAGATGCAGGCGCTGGACTACCCGTCGCTGGTAGCGGGACTCCCGCCCTACGAGCCGCGCGGCTGCCAGCGCGGGATTTCCTTCTCCTGGTATCTCTACAGCCCCCTGCGCGTGAAGTATCCCTACATGCGCGGGGCGCTGCTCGATCTCTGGAAGAAAGAACGCTCCGCGCACGAAGACCCGGTCGAAACCTGGAAGGCGCTTGTCGAAAATCCCGAGACGCGCAGCCGCTGGCAGCGCGCCCGCGGCAAGGGCGGCTTCCGGCGCGTGGATTGGGAAACGGCGCTCGAGCTCATCGCCGCCTCGCTGGTTTACACCATCAAGAAGCACGGGCCGGACCGCATCGCGGGCTTCTCGCCCATCCCGGCGATGTCCATGATCAGTTACGCCAGCGGCTCGCGTCTGATGCAGCTCCTCGGGGGCATCTCGCTGTCCTTCTACGACTGGTATTGCGACTTGCCGCCCGCCTCGCCGGAGACCTGGGGCGAGCAGACCGACGTCCACGAATCGGCCGACTGGTACAACGCCAAGCTGCTGGCCGTCATGGGCTCGAACCTCAACATGACGCGCACGCCGGACTGCCACTTCGCCGCCGAAGCGCGCCACAACGGCTCGAAGATGTGGGTCTTCTCGCCCGACTTCAGCCAGGTCTCGAAATACGCCGACGAGTGGGTGGCGCTCAACGCCGGCCAGGACGGCGCCTGGTGGATGGCCGTCAATCACGTCCTCCTCAAGGAGTTTCATCACCAGCGGCCGGTGCCGTACTTCATTGACTACACCAAGAAATACACCGACGCGCCGTACCTGGTGGAACTCCACGCCGACGGCGACGCCTACAAGGCCGGGCAGCTGCTGCGCGCCAACCGCCTGAAGGGCTACGAATCGGTGGAAAACGGCGAGTGGAAATTCCTGATGTGGGATGCGACGGACTCGCGGCCCAAGATGCCGATGGGAGGTGTGGGTTTTCGTTGGGGCAAGGAAAAGGGCAAGTGGAACCTCCTGCTGAAGGACGGCGTGGATGGCACCGAGATCGATCCCTCCCTGACATTCCTGAACTCGAGCGACGAGGTCGTCCAGGTCAAGCTGGATGACTTCGGCGAGGGGCGGACGCTCAAGCGCGGTGTTCCGGCGAAACGCATCAAGACGGCTGCGGGCGAGACAGTTCTGGTGGCCACGGTCTATGACCTGCTGATGGCGCAATACGGCGTGCCGCGCGGGCTCGCGGGAGAGTATCCCCAGGATTATGACGACCAGGACGCGCCCTACACGCCGGCGTGGACTGAAAAGTACACGGGCATGGGCCGCGACGTGCTCATCCGTTTTGCGCGCGAGTGGGGCCGCACGGCGGAACTGACGCGCGGCAAATGCCTCATCATCATCGGCGCCGGCGTCAATCACTGGTACCACAACAACCTGATGTATCGCGCGGGCATTCACGCCCTGATGTTCTGCGGATGCGTGGGCGTGAACGGCGGGGGACTGGCGCACTACGTGGGCCAGGAAAAGCTCGCGCCGATGGAATCGTGGTCGTCGATCGCCTTTGCGCGCGACTGGCTGCCGGCGGTGCGCCTCCAGAACGCCCCGAGCTGGCACTACGTTCACACCGACCAGTGGCGGTACGAGAAAAGCTTCCGCGATTATCACACCCTGCCGCCCGACGGCCAGCCCGGGTCGCTCGCGACCGGGCACACGGTGGATATCCAGGCGCGCGCCGTGCGGTCGGGCTGGCTGCCGTTCTATCCGCAGTTCAACAAGAATCCGCTTGACGTCGTGCGCGAGGCCGAAGCCGCGGGAGCCGCCTCGCCGGAAGCCGTCGTTCAGTCCGCCGTTCAGCAGCTCAAGGAAGGCAAACTCAAGTTTTCGGTCGAAGACCCCGACGCGCCGGAAAACTGGCCGCGCGTGTGGTTCATCTGGCGCGGCAACGCGCTGATGGCCAGCGCCAAGGGGCACGAATACTTCCTGAAACACTATCTGGGCACGCACACCAACGCCATCGCCGAGGAGCTGGCGCAGGATTCGGTGCGCGAAGTCGCCTGGCACGAGCGCGCCCCGCAGGGAAAGATGGACCTCGTGGTCGATCTCAATTTCCGCATGGACACCTCCGCGCTCTACTCGGATATCGTCCTGCCCGCCGCCACCTGGTACGAGAAGGCGGATCTCAATTCCACCGACATGCACAGCTTTATTCATCCGCTCTCAGCGGCAGTGCCGCCCTGCTGGGAGTCGAAGAGCGACTGGCAGATCTTCCGTTCGGTGGCGCGGAAGTTTTCGGAACTCGCGGCGAAACACTTTCCAGGGCCGGTGAAGGACCTGGTGGCTTCGCCACTCGCTCATGACACGCCGGCCGAAATCGCGCAGCCGGCCCTCCAGGATTGGAAGCGTGGCGAGGTCGAGGCGATTCCCGGCAAGACGATGCCGGGACTGCGCGTGGTGGAGCGCGACTACAAGAACCTTTACAACCAGTTTATTTCCTACGGCCCGCTGGTGCGGCAGAACGGCCTTGGCGCGCACGGGACGGCGTACGCCGTCGAAGACGTTTACGACGCGACGCTCCTCGAGCACCCCACGGTGAGCTTCGACGGCAAGGAATTCCCTTCCCTCTTCGAAGACGAACAGGTCTGCGACTTGATTCTGCGCTTCGCGACCGTGACCAACGGCGAGCTCGCCTACCGCTCCTACAAAAATATGGAGGAGAAGGTTGGCCTGCCCCTCGCGCATCTCGCGGCAAACAATCGCGACGTGCGGATGAACTACAAGAGCCTGCAATCGAAGGTCGAGCGGCTGGTCAACAGCCCCATGTGGTCGGGACTACTCGACCACGGCCGCGCCTACTCGCCCTTCACTTACAACCTCGAGTGCCTGGTGCCCTGGCGGACCCTGACCGGCCGCCAGCACTTCTATCTCGACCATCCGGGCTACCTCCAGTACGGCGAACACCTGCCGACGTATAAACCCAAGCCGTTGCCGGTGCAATACGCGGACCTGATGTTTTCGAAAGAGGCCGGGCCGACCAAGATGCTCAATTTCCTGACGCCGCACGGTAAGTGGCACATCCACTCGACCTACGGGGACAACCAGCGCATGACGACGCTCTCGCGCGGCGTTGAGCCTTTCTGGATCAACCCCAAAGACGCCGAGGAGATCGGGGTGGCCGACAACGACTGGGTCGAGGTCCACAACGACCACGGCGTGGTGGTGACGCGCGCCGCGGTCAGCGCCCGCATCCCGCGCGGCATCTGCATCCAGTACCACTCGCCGGAGCGCACTTACTCGGTGCCGGTGTCACCGCTGCGCGGCTACCGGCGCGCCGGCGGGCATAACAGCCTGACGCGCATCCGGCTGAAACCGAACCTCATGGTCGGCGGATACGGCCAGTTCACCTATCACTTCAATTACTGGGGACCGACGGGAGTCAACCGGGACACGCACGTGCTGGTGCGCAAGCTGCCGGAGTTGAAGTGGTAACTGTAGCGGCGCTCTATGAGCGCCGACCTTGCTTCGAGCAAAAACCGGCGGTCACAGACCGCCGCTACAGCAAGAAGGAGACCCCATGGACGTTCGAATGCAAATCTCGATGGTCTTCCACCTGGACAAATGCATCGGGTGCCACACGTGCAGCATCGCGTGCAAAAACATCTGGACG
>Ga0334722_10002205_pt1 | contig 22432 bp, 19 predicted proteins | sample C3_bottom_MG_FD_207210 | JGI IMG/M metagenome (GOLD analysis project Ga0334722, IMG submission 207210) | Sediment microbial communities from Yellowstone Lake, YNP, Wyoming, USA - C3_bottom | ecosystem: Environmental > Aquatic > Freshwater > Lake > Sediment | place: USA: Wyoming | collected... | reverse complement strand
GGCCGGCCCTATGCATGATTTGATACACTCCCGCCGATCGATCCCGGGCCCCCACCGCGGGCTCGTTCCCTGTCTGCCGCAGCGCACCGTTCCGGTCCGCTGAGGGACCAGGCCCAAGGTGGCGCCGGCAGACCCCAATCACGATCGGCCGCTGCTGACGGCCGCAACCGAGGAGGCTCATCCACCGTGCAGATCGCGACCGCGATCCAATGGATCATCCCGATCGCGGGCATCGCCGCGGTCCTCTTCGCCGGGTACCTGGCGCGTGACGTCGTCTCGCGCGATAAGGGGACCCAGGCGATGCAGGACGTGGCGGGCACCATCTACGAGGGTGCCGTGGCGTTCATCAAGCGCCAGTACCGCACGATCGCCCTCCTGGCCCTGGGTGGGGCGGCGATCATCGCCGTCGTCATCGGTGTGGTCGAGGGCAAGGAGGTCGCCGACACCGACATCGTCGGCGCGGAGCTCGGCGTGCGCACCGGCGTGGCCTTCCTCGTGGGCGCCATCTGCTCGATGGCCTCGGGCATCATCGGCATGTACATCAGCGTCAAGGCGAACCTGCGCACGGCGGCCGCGGCACGCCACAGCCTCGTCGGCGCGGTGACCGTGGCCATGCGCGGCGGCGCCGTCTCCGGCTTCCTCGTGGTGGCCCTGTCGCTGCTCGGCGTGTGGGGCATCTTCGCCCTCTACGGCGGCTTCGAACACCCCGCCCAGGCGCCCTTCCTCATCGTCGGCTTCGGCTTCGGCGCCTCCTTCGTGGCCCTCTTCGCCCAGCTCGGCGGCGGGATCTACACCAAGGCCGCCGATGTCGGTGCGGACCTCGTGGGCAAGATCGAGGCGGGCATCCCCGAGGACGACCCGCGCAACGCCGGCGTCGTGGCCGACCTCGTGGGCGACAACGTGGGCGACTGCGCCGGCCGCGGCGCCGACCTCTTCGAGTCCACCGCCGCAGAGAACATCGGGGCGATGATCCTCGGCGTGGCCGTCTACGGCATCGCGCTGGCCGCGCGCTGGCCGAACCCGGAGACCTGGATCTTCTTCCCCCTGGTCGTGCGCGCCTTCGGCCTGCTGGGCACGATCCTGGCCATCCTCTCGCTGCGCGGCCGCGAGGACGAGGATCCCATGCGCATCCTCAATCGCGGCTACTGGGTGACCACGCTGCTCTCCGCGGTGGGCCTGTTCATCACGACCAACCTCATGATGCAGACCCCCGGTGCGGTCGGCGCCAACGGCATCCCGGCCTGGCTCTGGTTCTTCGGCGCCGGCGTGGTCGGCCTGGCCACCAGCGTCGCCTTCGTCTACATCACGCAGTACTACACAGCCGGCGCCTGGCGCCCGGTCAAGGAGATCGCGCAAGCCAGCAAGACCGGCCCGGCCACGAACATCATCTCGGGCACGGCCGTCGGCTTCGAGACGACCGCGGTCACGGCCATCACCATCGGCATCGCCCTGTTCGTGAGCCACTGGCTCGGCGCACAGGCCGGTCTCGAGAACGAGGCGGGCCACAACGTCGGCGGCATCTTCGGCACCGCGGTGGCGACCATGGCCATGCTCATGACCACGGCCTACATCCTGGCCATGGACACCTTCGGCCCGATCACCGACAACGCTGGCGGCATCGCCCAGTTCAGCCGGGCCGAGGAGAGCGCCCGCCACATCACCGACCGCCTCGATGCGGTGGGCAACACGACCAAGGCGCTCACCAAGGGCTACGCCATCGCCTCGGCGAGCCTGGCCGCGTTCCTGCTCTTCAACGCCTACATCGACAAGGTCAACCTCATCCTGGGACGCCAGATCGCGGCCGGCAAGGAGGGCGTCCAGCTCCTCCTGGCCGTGGACCTGGCCAACGTCAGCGTCTTCATCGCCGCCCTCATCGGAGCCATGCTGGCCTTCTTCTTCAGCTCGCTGGCCATCCGCGCCGTGGGTACGACGGCCCAGGCGATCATCGTCGAGGTGCGCCGCCAGTTCCGCGAGATGCCGGGCATCATGGACTACAGCCAGCGGCCCGACTACGCCCGGGTCGTCGACATCACGACGCGGGCCGCCCTGCGCCAGATGGTGCTGCCCGGCGCCGTGGCCGTGGCCACGCCGATCATCGTCGGGCTGCTGCTCGGCTACCAGGCCATCGCCGGACTCCTGATGGTCGGCACCATCAGCGGCGTCCTGCTCGCCACCGTCCTCAACAACGGCGGCGGGGCCTGGGACAACGCGAAGAAGTTCATCGAGGCCGGGCACCTGACCGACGACGCCGGCAACGTCCTGGGCAAGGGCAGCGACGCCCACGCCGCGGCAGTCGTGGGCGACACGGTGGGCGATCCCTTCAAGGACACCGCGGGCCCGTCGCTCCACGTGCTGGTCAAGCTGCTGGCGACGATCACGCTCGTGCTCGCGCCGCTCTTCATCCGCTAGGGGCATCGACGACGTCGGGCGGGCCCCGCGCTCGCCCGACGAAACGCCCCGGCGATGGACACCATCCTCCAGGCGGCCCTCATCGGGGTCCTCCAGGGCCTCACCGAGTTCCTGCCCATCTCGTCGTCGGCGCACCTCATCCTCGTGCCCCGGTTCCTCGGCTGGGACGACCCGTTCCTGAACTCGGCGGCGTTCGACGTGATGCTTCACGTGGGCACGCTGGTGGCCCTCCTGGCCTACTTCCGGACCGACCTGCTGCGGCTCCTGCGAGCAGGCGCGGCCAGCCTGGGGGAGCGCTCGCTGGCCGGCGACCCGGAGCGACGGCTGGCCTGGCTCCTCGTCGTCTCGGTCGTGCCGGCGGCGCTGCTGGGCGCCACGCTGGAGTCCTTCTTCGACACGTACTTCCGCGAGCGGCCGGCGTTCATCGCGCTGCTCCTGGCCGCGGGCGCGGCCATCCTCTGGCTCGCTGAGCGCCACGGGCGCCGGGACCGCGGGCTGCTCCAGCTGCGCTTCGGCGATGCGCTGGCCATCGGCGCGGCGCAGGCGCTGGCGCTCTTCCCGGGCATCAGCCGCTCGGGCATCACCATCGCCGCCGGGCTCTTCCTCGGCCTGGAGCGCCCGGCCGCCGCCCGCTTCTCGTTCCTCATGGCGACCCCGGTCATCGCCGGCGCCGGCCTGTGGAAGGCGCGCTCGCTGCTCGCCGGCGGCGGCCTCGTGGGCGAGCCGGCCGTCCTGTTCGCCGGCATGCTCGCCGCTGGGGTCTCCGGCGTGCTGGCGGTGGCCTTCCTGCTGCGGTACCTGCGCACGAACTCGACCGGCATCTTCATCGCCTACCGGCTCGTCTTCGCGGCCGTCGTCTTCGCCCTGCTCCTGGCCACCTGACGCGATGGAAGTCATGAAGCAGCTCCGCCAGCAGGCCATCCGGGACCTCATCGTCCGGCGCAGGATCCGCACGCAGCAGGAGCTGGCCAACGCCCTGCGCGACCGCGGCTTCCGGGCCACGCAGGCCACCATCAGCCGCGACGTGGCCGAGCTGGGGCTGGTCAAGCAGGCCCGCGACGGGGTGCTCTGCTATGCCCTCCCGCCGCGGCCGGCCGAGACCGAGCCATCCGCGGAGGATCGCCTGCGCGGTCTGCTGCGCGATCTGCCCATCGAGGTCCACGAGGCCGGCCTGCTGCTCGTCGTGCGCACCATCCCGGGCAGCGCGCACGCGCTCGCGGCGGCGCTGGATCGAGCCCGCTGGCCGGAGGTCGTCGGCTCCATCGCCGGGGACGACACGGTGTTCGTCGCGTTGCGTGACCGGACGGCGCGGACGCGCGTCCGCCAGCGGTTGCTGGCCCTGGCCGGGTAGCGGTGCCGGCCGGGCTCGGGGGGGGGCCCGGGCTCCGGGGCCCGGGCTCCGTGTCTCGGCCGCGAACCCATTGCTGTCAGGCATAGCCACTGCGCCGGGAGCGTTCGGGGTTGGCCCCGATCGGCCTTGGACGGGTCGGGCGGGCAGGCTGGGCGCGCCGCCATGCCCCCGACAGATGGATCCAGCGCCGGGAGCGGTCGCAGCCGGCCCCGTGGTGGCCTCGGGCGGCCCTGCGCGGCTGACTGGGCGCACCGCTATGTCCCCCAGACATGGATCCCGCGCCGGCCGGGTTCCGCGGGGGCGGCCCAGCTCTCCCGCCCGGCGCAGCTCCTCGGCGCAGCTCCCCGGTCCGGCGCGTTGTTTGTGGAACAGCAAACGGCCTTCGAGGGGTCGCCGCGAGGACGCCGGACCCCCCCGGACCACGCGGATCGCCCGATTCGCACCGCGCGCGGCGAGCGGCTGAGCGCGGCCGGCCTCCGTTCTCGGCCCCGCGCCGCCCGCGCCGCCTCCGAGGGGCTCCTCCCCAGCGCCCCGAAGCATCGTTTGGTGTTCAAGGCGCAACGCCGCCTGGCCAGACGCGGGAGGATCGTCACTCGGCGTCGGCGGTGTGTAGGTCCAGATAGGTCCGTTACACCGGGGACCCGGGAGAAGCCGCGCCGGAACCGGGACGCAGATGGAGTGAGAGCCCCGGTACGCTGGTGGTGTCAAGACATCAGCAGCACGGAGGGCTCTCGATGACGAAGTCTACCCGCCGGCGCCGCCGGCACCGTCAGGCCGGCGTGGCGCAGCTCGTGGCGCTGCCCGGCGCGCGCGGCTGGCGGCTCGCCGTCCCCGCCCCGCCGGCGCTCTCGGTCGACGCCCGCAAGCGCCTCGCGATGCTCGAGTGGCACCGGGCCCAGGGTGGCAACGTCAGCCGCACCGCCCGCCACTTCGGCTGGTCGCGCCCGACCGTCCACCGTTGGCTGGCCCGCTACGACCGGCATCGCCTGGAGACCCTCGAAGACCGCAGCTCCCGGCCGATCCACCGGCGCCGGCCGACCTGGACGCTCGCGCAGCTGCAGGCCGTGGCGCGGCTCCGGGAGCGCTATCCCCGCTGGGGCAAGGCCAAGCTCGCGGTCCTCCTGCGCCGCGAGGGCATCGGGCTCTCGGTCTCGATGGTCGGGCGGATCCTGGCCCGCCTGCGCCGGACGGGCGCGCTGCGCGAGCCGAGGCGCCGGCCGATCGGGGTCCGCGCCCGCCGCTGGCGGCGACCCCATGCCATCCGCCTGTGCCGATCGCGGCATCGCCCTCTTCAACCTGCCCATCCGCTCGCCCAAGCTGAACGGCGCCGTCGAGCGGGCCAACCGGACGCACACCGAGGAGTTCTACGAGGTGACCGACGCCGAGCCCAGCCTCGAGGCGCTCGCCGCCGCCCTCGCGGACTGGGAGGTGTGCTACAACACGATCCGGCCCCGCCAGGCCCTGGGCTACCTGACCCCCGCCGAATGGCTCGTTCGCCACGGCTACCTGCCCGGCCCGGTGTAACGGACGTACTGGACCCGTTCAGCTGTTTGACGTTCTCGAGGGGCGCACCTACAATCCGCCGACACTCGGACTCCTGGTCGCGGCCCGTGGGTCGCCGGGCCGGGGGTTCGTCCGTTTACACGCCCAGCCGCCCGCTTCGGGCGTGAGCCTCCGACGGGGGAGCCTGCCGTGAACTCGAAACCAAGCTACCTCTCCCGGGAGGGCCTGGACAAGCTCCGCGAGGAGCTCGAAGTGATGGTCAGCGTCCGGCGCTCGGAGGTCGCTGCGCGGATCCAGGAGGCGAAGGCGCACGGCGACATCACCGAGAACGCCGAGTACGAGGACGCCAAGAACGAGCAGGCCTTCGTCGAGGGCCGCATCCAGTCGCTCCAGGCCCTCATCAAGAACGCCATCATCATCGACGAGAACCACTCGACCGACCACGTCGCCATCGGCTCGACGGTGGTCATCGAATCGCCCGACGGCAAGGAGAAGTACACCATCGTCGGCTCGGCGGAGGCCGCGCCGCGCGACGGCCGGATCTCCAATGAATCGCCCCTCGGGCGGGCCCTGCTCGGGCGGCGCAAGGGCGAGACGGTCAAGGTCGCCGCCCCGGCGGGCGAGATGGACTTCAAGATCGTCGGCATCAGCTAGGCTCGGTCGATGTACTGGGCCGACGAGCTGGCAGCGGCCGTCAGCGGCCCGCAGGTCGTCAACGACTCCAAGACGCCCTCGGGCACCGTCCACGTGGGCAGCCTGCGCGGCGTCGTGCTGCACGACGCGATCGCGCGGGCGCTGCGCGACCGGGGCCTCGCGACGCGCTTCCTGTACGGCGTCGACGACCTCGACCCCATGGACGCCCAGGCGCTGCTCACGCCCGATGCCGTCGAGCGCTACATGGGCGTGCCGCTGGCCCACGTGCCGGCACCCGAAGGCAGCGCCGCAGCCAGCTACGCGCGCCACTTCGTCGGCCAGCTGTTCATGGGCACCTTCGCGGGCCTGGGCATCCATCCCGAGATCTACTGGATGAGCGATCTCTATGCCGACGGCACGATGGACCCCTACATCCGCATCGCCCTCGACCGGGCTGAGGTCGTGCGCGAGCTGTACCGACGCGTCAGCAAGGTCGAGCGCCCGGCCGGCTGGCTCCCGGTCTCCATCCTGTGCGAGAACTGCGGCAAGATCGGCACGACGCTGGCCACCGACTGGGACGGCAAGACCGTGGCGTACGCCTGCCAGCCCGACTACGTGACGTGGGCGCACGGATGCGGCCGCACGGGTCGCGTGGCGCCGTTCCGCGGCCGGGCCAAGCTGCCCTTCAACGTCGACTGGGCGGCCAAGTGGAGCCACTTCGGGATCACCATCGAGGGCTGCGGCAAGGACCTCGCCACGGCCGGCGGGTCGCGCGACCGCAGCGACGCCGTGGCCCGCGAGGTCTTCGAGCGCGAGCCGCCGCTCAACGTGCCCTACGAGTTCCTGAACATCGGCGGGCGCAAGATGAGCACGAGCAAGGGCACGGGCGCCTCGGCCCACGGCATGGCCGCCATCCTGCCGCCGGAGCTGCTGCGCTTCCTCTTCCTGCGCCACAAGCCGAGGAAGGCCATCGAGTTCGACCCCGAGGGCGATGCCATCCCCGGCCTCTTCGACGAATTCGACCGCATCGCCGCCGCCGTCGCCGGACGCGAGGTGCGCGGCGAGCTGCCACCGGCGCCCGAGCGCATCTTCCGGGCCAGCCTCGTGGACGGCGAGGCCGACCCGGCCGTCGAGGCGGCACGTTTCCGGCCGCCCTTCCGCCACCTCGCGCTGCTCGTCCAGGTGCCCGGCGTGGATCTCGAGGCGCGCATGACGGCCGAGAAGGGTTCGCCCCTCGACGACGTCGAGCGGGCCATCCTCGACCAGCGCGTCGCCGTCGCCCGAGCATGGCTGACCGAGTTCGCGCCGGAGCGCTATCGGGTGGAAGTGCGCGAGGAAGCCCTGCCGGCCGAGGCAGCGGAGCTCGAGGCCGACCAGGTGGCGTTCCTCGGTGCGCTGGCCGACGGCGCCGATGCCGAGCGCCCGGCTTCCGGCGATGCCTGGCAGGACCTCATCTTCCGCACCGCTCAGGCTCGCGAGCTGCCCTCGGCGCGTGCCTTCGGTGCCCTCTACCTCGCCTTCCTCGGCCGCCTCAACGGCCCGCGTGCGGGCTGGCTGCTGGCCAGCCTCGAGCCTGCCTTCGTCGCCACCCGCCTGCGCGAGGCGGGAGCGGCGACGGGAGCGGCGGCGTGAGCGTCGGGCTGCAGCGGTTGCGCGATGACGCGGCGCGCCTGCGCCAGGGTGCGCTGGACAAGGGCGAGGACCCCGCCCCGGTCGAGGCCGCGGTCGCCCTGGACGAGCGGCGGCGACGGCTGCTGGGCGATTCCGACGGGCTGAAGTCCGAGCGGAACCTCATCTCGAAGCGGGTCGGCGAGGCGATCAAGGCCGGTGCCGACCCTCGGGGCCCGGAGGCGACCGCCCTGCGCGAGCGCTCGACGGCCATGAGCGCCCGCATCGAGGCCCTCGACGCGGAGCTGGCGACGATCGAGGCGGACCTGGGCGAGCTCCTCCTGCGCATCCCCAACCCGGCCGACGCCGACGTGCCCGTGGGCGGCGAAGAGGACAGCGTCATCGTGCGCACCTGGGGCGACCCCGCGCCGCACGTACGCCCGGACGGGAGCGAGGTGCGCCCGCACTGGGAGGCGGGCGGGGCGCTGGGCATGCTCGCCCTCGACGCCGGCGCGAAGGTCACCGGCTCGGGCTTCGCCATGTACCGCGGCCCGGGCGCCGCACTCCAGCGCGCGCTGATCGACTTCATGATCGGCATCCACACTCGCGAGCACGGCATGACCGAGATCTGGCCGCCGGCCCTGGTGAACGCGGCCTCGGCGCGCGGCACGGGGCAGATCCCGGACAAGGAAGATCAGATGTACGTCGTGACCCGCGACGAGCTGTACCTCGTGCCGACGGCCGAGGTGCCGGTCACGAACATCCACCGCGACGAGATCGTCGAGGCGGAGGCCCTGCCCATCCGCTACGTGGCCTACTCGCCCTGCTTCCGGCGCGAGGCCGGCGCCGCCGGCAAGGACACCCGCGGCATCCTGCGCGTCCACCAGTTCGACAAGGTGGAGATGGTCTGCTTCGTCCGGCCGGCCGACTCCAACGAGACCCTGGAGTGGCTGACCGCCCGCGCGGAGGTGGTGCTCCAGCGGCTCGGGCTGCCCTACCGGGTCAAGCTCATGGCCACCCGCGACATGGGCTTCGTGCAGGCCAAGAAGTACGACCTCGAGGTCTGGGCGCCCGGCGTGGAACGCTGGCTGGAGGTCAGCTCGGTCTCGAACTTCCGCGACTACCAGGCCCGACGGATGAACATCCGCTGGCGACCGGAGCCCGGTGCCAAGCCGGAGATCCTGCACACGCTCAACGGCTCGGGGCTCGCGCTGGCGCGCACGGTGGCCGCCATCCTCGAGGTCTACCAGCGCGCCGACGGCTCGCTGGAGGTGCCCGAGGCTCTCCGGCCGCATCTCGGGGCGGACCTCATCACGGCATGACCGCCGACCAGGCCACCCACGCCGGGGTTCCCTCCTTCCGCTACGCCGGCCACGGCGCACGGATCGGCGCCTCGATCGTCGACGTCGTCCTGTATACGCTGGTGCTGGCTGCGCTCATGGCCGTGCTCTTCGCCATCACGTCTGGCCGGGTGGATGAGGGACCCCTCAACCTGTTCGGCATCATGGGCGCCACGATCGCCAGCTCCCTCTACTTCCCGATCTCCTGGGTCGTGACGGGCTGGACGCCGGGCATGCGCGCCTTCGGACTGCGCGTCGTCCGGGAGCGCGACGGCGGCCGCGTGGGACCGATCACCGCCCTGGTGCGGCTTTTCGGATACTCGGTCGATGTCTTCGGCTTCTTCCTCGGCTTCGCCTGGATCCTCATCGACCGGCGCCGCCGCGGCTGGCACGACCTCCTCGCGGGCACCGTCGTCATCCAGACGCGCTGACGGGGGGCGGCCGACCCGGCTGGGGCCGCCGGTGCCGGCCGCACGGGCGGGGGCACTGGCGCCGGGTACCATCACCCGGTGGAGACGACGGCCCCCGCCATCCTGGAGATCGGGCTCGTCCTGCTCGCGGCCGTCGCCGCCGGCTGGGTCGCGCGGCGGGTCGGCCTGCCCGCCGTGGTCGGCTACCTGCTCGTCGGGCTCGCGGTGTCCCCGTTCACGCCCGGGTACGTGGCGGACCCGGAGCAGCTCCACCTGCTGGCCGACGTGGGCGTCGTGTTGCTCCTCTTCGAGGTCGGCATCGAGGTCGACCTGCGCACGCTCCAGCGGGAACAGCGGGCGCTCTTCTGGGTCGCGCCCGCCCAGATGCTGGTCACGACGCTCATCGGCGCCGCCGTCTTCATCGCCCTGGGCATCGAGCCCATCCCGGCCGGCGTGCTGGGCCTGTGCGTGGCCTTCAGCTCGTCGGTCGTGGTGGTCAACATCACGCGCAGCCGTCGTCGGACCACGGACCAGCCCACGGAACGGGCGATGCTCGGCTGGGCCGTCCTCCAGGACGTGACCGGGGTCGTCGCTGCGGTCGCCCTCCTGGCCGCCATGACGATCGGCGGCCGGCCGTTCGGCGATGCGCTCCTCGGGCTCGTCGCGTTCGCGGCCCTGGCGCTGGCCACCGCCCGGATCCTGCCGCGCGTCCTGGGCGCCCTTCACGGCGACCACGACCTCTTCCTGATCACGTCCGTGGCCAGTGGCCTGGCCCTGGCCGGTGTGGGTGCGGTCGCCTTCGGCGTGCCACTCGCCCTGGCCGCCTTCGTGGGCGGCCTCGCCATCACCGAGAGCCACGCCGCGGCCGAGGCGCGGCGCCGCCTGCTGCCCTTCCGCGATTTGTTCGCGGTCCTCTTCTTCGTGGCCATCGGCACGCTCGTGAACCCTGGCGACCTGGTCGTCGGTCTGCCCTGGCTGGCGGTCTTCCTGGGCCTCATCGTCGTCGCCAAGAGCGGCGTCGCGTATGGTCTGGCCCGACTGGCCCGCCTCCCCGTGCGCCCCGTCCAGCTGGCGGTCGGGCTCGGCCAGATGGGCGAGTTCGGCTTCGTGCTCGGGTCGGCGCTGGTGACCGCCGGCGTCATCACCGGCTCCCTGTACGTGGCGCTGCTGGCGGCCGTCGTCATCAGCATCGCCCTCTCGGCGGTCGCCGTGCGCTGGGTCAAAGGTCCCCTGTCCGAGCCGGCGCCCCTGGGCTGACCCGCGGGACTCGCTGCTATCCTCTGCCGCGGAGAGGTGGCCGAGTGGTTGATGGCAGCGGTCTTGAAAACCGCCGGGTGAAAGCCTCGTGGGTTCGAATCCCACCCTCTCCGCCAGGCGGCGGCTGACCGATGACGCGCACGGCCGGTGCGGTCACGATCGGGCAGACTCCAAGAGCCGATCTCCTCGAACCTCTTCTGGCCCGACTGCCCGCGGACGTCGAGGTCGTCGAGGTCGGGGCGCTCGACCCCCTGGGCCCCGACGACCTGCCGAAGGGGGGCGACGGCGCCTACCCGCTCACGACGCGGCTCCGCGACGGACGCCCCGTGACGCTCGACGAGGCGTTCCTGGCCCCGCTGGTCCAGGCGGCCGTGGACGAGGCGGAGCGGCGCGGTGCCACCACCACGCTCCTGCTCTGCGCCGGGGGCTTCCCGGACGTCCGGGCGCGCGGGGTGCTCGTGCGGCCGCTCGACGCCGCCGTGGCGGAGCTGCGCGCGCTCGCCGCGGTAAGGATCGCCGTCGTCGTGCCCATCGAGGCCCAGGTCTCGCCTTCGGAGCGGAAGTGGCGCGCCGCCGGCTTCGACCCCGTCGTCATCGTCGGCAGCCCACCCGCGCTTGATGCCCCCATCGGCATCAGCGCGGTGGTCCTCGACTATGTCGGCCACCCGGCGGCCGACATAGCCGAGCTGCGGGCCGTGCTCACCATCCCGTTGATCGACCTCGGTGAGGCCGGCGCCTCCGCCTCAGTGGCGCGATTCCGGTAGCCTCTGACGATGCAGGGGATCGAGCGGCTCAAGGGTGTCTGGAACATCGAGCCCACGCCGTTCCAGGAGAACGGCGACCTCGACGAGGCGAGCATCGCCACCCTGGTCGACTTCGTCGTCGGCTGCGGCGTGGATGGCCTGACCATCCTGGGCGTGATGGGTGAGGCCGCGAAGCTCTCCGACGCGGAGCGCCGCGCGGTCATCGCCGCCACGCTGGCCGCCGCCGAGGGGCGCGTCCCCGTCTGCGTGGGCGTGACCCACGCCGCCACGGATCGCGCCGTCGCCTACGCTCGCGAGGCCCAGGCGCTCGGCGCCCACTCGGTGATGCTCGCCCCACCAGCCCTCCTGCGGCCCAACGACGCCGCCGTGCGCCGCCACTACTTCGCCGTCGCCGAGGCGGTCGACCTGCCCATCGTGGTCCAGGACCACCCCGCCAGCAGCGGCGTCTGGATGAGCGCGGAGTTCCTCGCCTCGCTGGCCGGCGAATCCACGAAGTGCCGCGTCGTGAAGCTCGAGGAGGAGCCGTCGCCACCGAAGATCCGCCGTCTCCTCGCCGCGAACCCGGAGCTGACCGTCCTCGGCGGCCTGGGCGGGATCATGCTGCTCGAGGAGTTGCGTGCCGGAGCGGCGGGCACGATGACCGGCTTCGGCTTCCCGGAGATCCTCGTCGAGATCGTCCGCCGCTTCCGCGCCGGCGACGAGGACGGCGCCCGCGATGTCTTCTACCGGGCCACACCGCTCATCCGCTTCGAGAACCAGCCGGTGCTGAACCTGCCCATCCGCAAGCTCGTCTACCAGCGCCGCGGCGCGATCGCCTCGGCGCGCGTGCGGGCTCCCGGCGGCGTGCTCGACCCGGGCACGATCGCCGACCTCGACGACCTGCTGGTCCGACTCGGGCTCCCGGCCACGGCCTGAGCGCTGGCCAGGTGGCCCGAGTCCGCCGGTCTGGGCTTACGCGGCCCCGGACCGCTCCCGGTAGAGCAGCCAGGCGTAGAGCACGGCGACCACGGCCCAGGCGGCCGCGAAGGCCAGGTGATTCTGATGGAAGAGATCCGATGAGCCCGAGCTCAGCACGGCGGCCAGCAGGGCGAATGCCACCGCGAACGAGAGCGCCCCCAGGGCGGTCAGGCGGATGGCGAACCGATCGGTCATCCACCAGCTCCCGAGCATGATGACGGCGCTCGGCAGGTATGCCACGCCCATTGCCCTGGCGGCGTCGAGGCCGTAGCCGGGGGCGTCCGACGGCATCAGGAACGAAGTTGGCAGGAAGATGTTCTCGACCGTGAATATGCCGAACGCCACGCCGTTGACGAACAGCAGGTACTTGAGCCAGCGCATCCCGACCCTCCAGGAGCCCGCGCCGACCTCGGAACGGTGGACGCAGCCGCGAGTCTGTCGCGCGTTGGCTTGGATGGTAGCCCTCGCGTCAACGGGCTGAGCGCGGTCAGCGGCCCTTCGTCGGGTCGCCCCGGGCCGCGTTGAGCGCGACGGCCTGGCGCACCCAGGCGGCGAAGACGTCGGGGCGCATCTGGTCCGGGGCCGTGATCGTCACGTGGCGCATCCGCTCGCCCTCGCCGATCAGCAGGCCGGCCGGGTCGTCGAGGTCAGCCCCGCGCCAGAAGCCGAAGTTCACCTGGCGCGGGAAAGCCTTGATGTACGCGAAGGGCCCGTGCGACTCGAAAACGGGCTGCGCCCACTTGATCGACTCCCGTGTCTCCGGGGCCGCCTCGCGGATGACGTGCCGGAGGGCGGCGACGACCTCACCCCGCCAGTCGCCGAGCCCGAGGATGTAGGCGTCGATGGTCTTCTCAGCTACCAAGGCCGGCCTCCGTGACGTGTGCCCGCGACGCGCCCGGTGTCGTGGCGCCCTTCACCGGGCGAGCAACCGCGCCAGGAATTGCCGCGTGCCGGGATTCCGGGGAGCGTCGAGGACCTGCTCCGGCGGCCCGCCCTCGGCGAAGTTCCCGTCCTCCATGTAGTACACGCGATCAGCCGCCTCGCGCGCGAAGGCCATCTCGTGTGTTACGACGATCATCGTCGTGCCCTCGTGGGCCAGCGTCTCCATCACCTTGAGGACCTCGCCCACGAGCTCCGGGTCCAGGGCACTCGTCGGCTCGTCGAAGAGGAGGACCTTCGGTTCCATCGAGAGCGCGCGAGCGATGGCGACACGCTGCCGCTGCCCACCGGACAGCCGGTCCGGATACTCGTCCCGCTTCTCCGTCAGGCCCACCTTGGCGAGGTTCCGCTCGGCCCGTTCGACGGCCTCCGCTCGACGCACGCCCAGGACATGGATGGGCGCCTCGATGAGGTTGTCGATGACCTTGAGGTGCGGAAAGAGGTTGAACTCCTGGAAGACCATGCTGGCGCGGATGCTGATCTGGCGCACCTGCTCCCGATACTGGCGGCCACGCCGGCCGAGCGGGTCGGCCTCCACGCGCAGGCCGTCGACCTCGATCGATCCGACGGTCGGCTCCTCGAGGAAGTTGATGCAGCGCAGCAGCGTGCTCTTCCCGGAGCCCGATCGCCCGATGACGCAGATCGTCTCGCGCGGGTAGACCTCCAGCGAGCAGCCGCGCAGGACGTGGTTGTCGCCGAAGTACTTCTCGAGGCGGTCCACGCGGACGATCGGCACCGCGCCGGGCGGCACCAGCTGCCCGGGGATGGCGTACGGGTCGCTGGGGGCGGGACGCGTCGTCATCGTCGGCGGTCCCCGGCCGCCATGCGCTTCTCCAGTCGGTCCTGGAAGAGCGAGAAGACGATGGTCAGCACCCAGTAGATGAGCGCGGCGATGAGCAGCGTCTGCATCGACTGGAAGCGCGGCCGCCCGACCGTCTGGGCGCGCCACAGGAGGTCCTGGACGGCGATCGTCGAGGCCAGCGCGGTGTCTTTCATCATCGAGATGAACTCGTTGCCGATGGCCGGCGTGATGATGCGCACGGCCTGCGGCAGGACGATGCGGCGCATCGTGAGCCGCTCGGTCATGCCCAGCGCATGAGCGGCCTCGTACTGCCCGGTCGGGACCGCCTCGATGCCCGCGCGGAAGATCTCGGTCATGTACGCGCCGTAGTTGAAGCCGAGGGCGATGACGGCCGTCCAGTAGCCGTCGATGACGATGCCGGCCTGGGGCAGGGCCAGGTAGACGAACAGGATCTGGAGGAGCAGCGGCGTGCCGCGTACGAGCGAGACATAGAAGGTCGCGATCGCGTAGAAGATGGGCAGTCGTGAGATGCGGCCGAGGGCGCCGAGCACCGCGAGGAACACCGCCAGGGCGATGGCCAGCACCGCGAGGGTGATGGTGATCGGCACGCCGCCGAGGATGAATCCCAGGTAGGTCCCGATCAGCTCCATGTTGAAGCCGATCGTTCCCGCGATGAACCCGATGAGCGCAGCCAGGATGGCCGCCCAGACGAGCGCGAACTGGAGCCGGAAGCCGAGCCGGCGGCGCCGGTCGTTCTCGCGGATGCGCATGAGGATGTCCGGCTCTTGCCGCTCGGCTCCCGAAGCCCCGAAGCTCATCTCACGACCCCGCATCCATGGTCGTGATCATGGCAGTTCCCGATCGGCAGCCTATTCGCCGACCTTCGTGGTCAGGTCCACGCCGAACCACTTCTCGGAGAGTGCCTTGAGCGTTCCGTCGCCGTGCATGTCGGTGATGATCTTGTCGATGGCCGCGACGAGATCCGCGTGCGGCGGGCCGGACTTGTCGATGGCCACCGCCAGCTCCTCGTTGTAGACGGGGTCACCCACCTTGACGATGGGCACCCCGGCGCCGATGGCCTGCTCGATGACCGTGTTGGAGGTGAGCATGCCGTCGGATTCCTTCCGGCCGGCCTGGATGGCCTCGGCACAGTTCTGGTCCGTGGGGAGCTTGAAGGCCTTGGCCCCTGCGGGCGGTGTCAGGGCCTTGATGGCCGGATCGAGCGTCCCTTCCAGCCAGTACTGGTAGGTCGTCGAATCGCCGACGCAGATGGTCTTGCCGGCGAAGCCGTCCAACGTCGTGATCCCGGAGGCCTTGGTCGCGGCGAGCTGCGCCGGCGTGTAGTAGTACGGGACGGAAAAGTCGAGGACCTTCGTGCGGTCGGCCAGGATCGTCATCGAGCCGACGCTGATATCCCAGCGACCGCCCCAGTTCCCGGCCGTGATGGTGTCCCAGCCGGGCGTGATGAACTCGACCTTGACGCCCAATCCTTCCGCGATCTTGTTCGCGACGTCGATGTCGAAGCCCTCGTACGTGCCGTCCGGTTTCAGCAGGGACTGTGGCGCGTAGTCGGGATCGGTGGAGACGCGGATCGTGCCGGCCGCCTTGACGAGGGCCAGGAGGTCGGCCGGCGTTGGCGAGGCTGCGGGCCCCGCACAGGCGCCGACCACGAACAGGGCACTCAGAAGAAGCGTGAGGTGGCGAGCGGTGCGGATCATGACTCCTCCAGCGACGGTCCCGGAGGCTGCTGCCGTGCCGACGGGCCGGGCCCGTGATGCCCTCGGCGATTCGGTGGACGCTCGGCGCCCACGCTACGCCGCGGCACGTGGCAGCGTCAAGCCGGGCCGCGGCTATGGCAGGGTGCGCACCATCCCGCCGTCCACGCCGACCGTCTGGCCGGTCACGTACGAGGCGGCTGGGGAGAGCAGGAAGGCCGCGACCCGCCCGACCTCCGTCGGGTCCCCGTAGCGTCCGAGCGGGATGCGCGCGATCGTCTGGCGCTGGATCTCCTCGACCGAGGTGCCGGCGGCACCGGCGCGGGAGGTGTCGATCTGGGCGATGCGGTCGGTGGCCACTCGGCCCGGCGCGATGGCGTTGATGCGGATCGGCGCCAGCTCGCCGGCGAGCGACTTGACCAGGCCATTCAACCCGGGGCGCAGCAGGTTGGAGGTCGTCAGGTTGACGATCGGCTCGCGCACCGAGCTCGACAGGAGCACCAGGATCGCCGGCCGGTCGCTCTGCCGGAGGTGGGGGACGCCCGCCCGGAGCAGCCGGAGGGTGCTGCGCAGCGTGCCGTCGATGGCGATCTCCCATTGCGCCTCGGTCAGGTCCTCGAAGCGCCCCATCGGCGGGCCGCCGCTGTTGACGACGAGGAGGTCGAGGCCGCCGAACGCGCGCACGGCCGACTCGACAGCCGAGGCCGGCCCCTCGGGGGTGGAGAGGTCCGCCGGCGCGGCCACGCCGCCGAGCCGTCGGGCAAGGTCCGCGAGCTTCCGGGCCGAACGTGCGGTGAGGGCGACGCGCGCCCCTTCGCCGGCGAGCGTCGCGGCGATCGCGGCCCCCAGCCCGCCGCTGGCGCCGCCCACGAGCGCCCGCGCGCCGTGGAGCCCGAGGTCCACGGTCAGGCGCCCAGCCGCGCCACGCGATGGGCGGCCGCGAGCACCCTGCGCGCGGTGGTCGGTGAGACCCGCGAGACCGCCGCCAGCGTGGCCGCCAGTTCGTCGGCGGGCAGGACGCTCAGCAGGCGCAGGAGGCGATCGAGCGTCGCGTCGTCGAGCCGGGCAAGGACGGCGAAGCCGCGCGCGATCTCGGTCGTCTCCGCACGAGCGACGAGTGCCACAGCCCGGTCGAAGAGACGGACGAACTCGCGGAAATCCACCAGCCAGTCGCGCAGGCCGAGGACCTCGGCGTCCTGGGGCGAGCTGGCGGCGACCTCTTCGGCGCGGACCATGGCCTGTTCGATGGTCGGCAGCACCGGGTCGGTCTCGCGCTGCTTGCGCTGCTCGGCGATGCGCTGGAACCAGACCCAGTGGTCGCCGACCTTGGCGTAGGCGACCGCGCTCGGGCCCCGCCGCCCGACCCGGACCGGGTCCGGCACGCGCTCGATGAGCCCCCACCCCACGCACTCGGCGAGGGCCAGGCTGGCGGCGCGGTGCGAGAGCCCGAGCGCCTGGCGCACGGCGCGCTCCGTCAGTGGGCCCGTGTTGGCCAGGACGTAGCCGTGGACGCGGGCCACCGAGGGCGGCACGCCCCAGGCGGCGCCCATCTCGCCCCAGGCGTCGGCGAAGGCGAGACGGATCTCCTCTGCGGAAGAACGGGTCGAGGGCGGCTGACGCACGGGGAGGGCCATCGACTGACGATAGCAGGGCCGGAGGTGGCTAGGGTCGCGTCAGGTAGCGCCAGGCGCCCCACGTGCCGAGGGCGTCGCGTGCCCTGACCGAGACCTTCACCCGCGCCCGCGCCGACGCCTTGATGGTGAACCGCGTCTTCGAGGTCATGGTCAGGCCCTGCCACGCGCCGGCGTTGATCCGGTAGCGCACCTGGTACATGCCGATGCCGCTGGGATCCTTCGCGGCGTATGTCGAGATCCAGCGGGCGGCACTGGACGACCACCAGAGCTTCAGCGACGAGATGACCGGTCCCGTCGTGTCGACGCGGGCCTGGACCGAGGCGATCGCGGAGCGCCCGTCGATCCCGTCGCGGATCTGGAGGCGCACGGTGCGCATGCCGTCGGCGCCGGCCGCAAGCTCCCAGGGGATCGTGGCCGCGATCGGCTGCCAGTCGCCGAAGTCGGCGGGCTCGTTGGCCAGGCGCATCTCGGTGGCGGAGCTGACGCCGTCCACCCAGGCCAGCGAGAGGCTGATGCTCGAGCCCCTGGTCAGCACGGGGGTGGCGGTCACGGCGGTGATGCGCGGCGGGGAGAAGCTCCGCGCGATCGCCTCCCAGAAGCCCGGCTGGCCCCGGTCGTAGTCGAGCGCCCAGATGCCGGCGCCCGCCATGCCCTCGGAGACGGTCAGCGCGTACTTCGCCGCCAGGCTCCGGGGCGAGTCGTAGTAGGTCTGCGTCCAGGCGCCGGTCAGGGGGTCGGCCACCGCGAACCACTCGGTCGCCTCGACCTCGTCGTAGCCGACGACCCAGGAAGTCACGGGCGGATCGGCCGGCGAGGACGGATCCGCCGTCGCTGCCGGATCCGCCGTCGCTGCCGGGTCGGGCGACGGGGAGGGCTCGGCCGCAGGGGAGGGCTCGGCCGGCATCGGCGGCGTGATGCTCGCGGCGTAGATGCTCGTTCCGCCACCGCGCGAGGTGTCGCGCGCCGAGTGCAGGTCGCCGCTGAGGGTCGGCCACCGTCTGCCGTAGTAGGGGAGGCCCAGGATGAGCCGGTCGAAGGCGATGCCGCGTGCGGCGTAGAGCCCGAGCGTGGCCGTCAGCGACAGGCCGCCGTCGGCCCGCTGGAGCGGAGCGATGCCGCCGACCGGGTCGGCGCCCGACGTCCGGTAGTTGTAGCCCATGATGAAGACGCGGTCCGCGCCCTGAGCGAGGGCGTAGTCCGCCATGCGTGCCCCGGACGTGTTCGCGTTCGTGGCGACCGTGAGCCGCGCCAGCGGGTTGCCTGCGCGCAGCGCCTCGCCCAGCCTGCGCACGAAGCTCGCGTAGCCGGTGAAGTCGTCGCTCTGGAGCCCCTCCACGTCGAGGTTCGCCCCGTCCGCGCCGAGCGCCGTGATCAGGGCCACCGCCTCGGCGATCGCCCGCTCCTGTGCCGCGGCGTCGTTGAAGAAGGCGTCGTTCCTGGTGACGCCGAACGAGGTGAGCGTGATGTCGACGCGCGTCCCGACCGCGTGGGCGCGCTCGATGATCAGGCCCGCGCGGCTGCCCACGATCATGCGGTAGCCGGGTGCGTCCGTCTCGATCGAGCCGTCCGCCCGGAAGCCGACCGAGAAGAGGGCGATCGTCGAGAGCAGCTCATAGCGGAGATGGGCGTCGGTCTCGTCGTCGACACGCCAGTAGGGCAGGAAGCCGTAGACCTCGCCGGAGAGGCGATGGCTCAGCTGCTCCGCCGTGAGCGGCGCGGAGGCGGCCGCCGTGCGGCCAGGTCCGGTGGGCACGCCGCTCGCGGTGAGAGCGAGGACGACGGCGAGCGCCGCGACGGCCGAGCGAGGCGCCGGCCGGCGCAGGGCGAAGCGGGTCCTGTGGGGCTCGTGCGGCATGCGGGCGACTCCCACCGGCGGCTGCTGTCGCCGGCCAGTGTCGCCGCTCTCGGCCAAGCCTGCAAACGGTCGATGGTCCCGGGCTGCGGTACCTTCCGGCCATGACCACGCCGGACCTTGAGGTCGAGCCCCTGACGCCGGTGCGCTGGCGGGACCTCGAAGCGCTCTTCGGGCGGGGCGGCGCAGGTGCAGCGCGTTGTTCGGGGAACACCAAACAGCGTCAAAGGGGGCCGCCCGGGGGCTCCGGACCTCCCTTTCCATCCGATCCTCACCGCTCGAGGCGACCACCCGAGCGTGGCCGGCGCCCGCTCCCGCCCCTCGGACGCCCGAGCGGCCCCCGATCCATGCCCGGCTGGTGCCCAGGATCCCCGTTTGGTGTTTGGTGCGCAACGCCCCCCGGCCTGAGCCCGCCCCCTGCGCCGCCGCCGGACCCCGGAGGTGCGAGGCGAGGACGGCCAATCGCCCCTGGCGACATCGGGGCATGAGGTAGCGAGTTTCTTCGCGATCGTCGGCGGTGTACCTTCCACGCATGCCTGATGGGTCGCCGACCTTGATCTGTGCCGCCTGTGGGGCTGAGAACCGCGCCGACCGGCGTTTCTGCCGGCAGTGCGGCTCGACGCTGGCCAACGTGTGCGGCGTGTGCGGAGCCACCAACGAGCCCGGCGATCGCTTCTGCGGCAGCTGCGGCACGACCCTGGTCCAGGTCGAGGCGGCGCCCGCGACCCCGGCCGTCTCGACTCCGCCGACGACCGAACGGCGCCTCGTCTCGGTCCTCTTCCTCGACCTCGTGGGCTTCACGGCTCAGTCGGAGGCACGCGACCCCGAGGAAGTCCAAGGCATCCAGCGGCGCTACTTCGACCTGGCTCGGGATGTCATCGGTCGCTACGGCGGCACGGTCGAGAAGTTCATCGGCGACGCCGTGATGGCCGTCTGGGGCACGCCGGTCGCCCACGAGGATGACGCTGAGCGCGCGGTGCGGGCCGCGCTGGATCTCGTCGACGACGTGGAGCGCATGGACACCGGCGACCCGGGTCTCCGATTCCAGGCCCGTGGGGCCGTGATGACCGGCGAGACCGCGGTCAGCCTGGGCGCCACCGGCCAGGGCATGGTCAGCGGCGATCTCGTCAACACGGCCGCCCGCTTGCAGGGCGTCGCCGAGGCTGGATCGGTGCTCGTCGGCGAAGCCACGCGCCGCGCCACGGAGGCGGCCATCGCGTTCGAGCCGGTCGGCGAGCAGGACCTCAAGGGCAAGCGCGAAGGCGTCGAAGCCTGGCGTGCCATCGCGATCCTCGCGGGCCGCGGCGGTGCGGGTCGGGCCGAGGTGTTGGAGCCGCCCTTCGTTGGCCGCGAGAGCGAGTTCCACCTGCTCGAGGAACTGCTCCACGCGACGGGCCGGGAGCGTCGAGCACGCCTGGTCTCGATCTCGGGCATCGCCGGCATCGGCAAGAGCCGGCTGGCCTGGGAGCTGGAGAAGTACATCGCCGTCATCGCCGAGGACGTCTACTGGCACCAGGGCCGGTCGCCCGCTTATGGCGAGGGCGTCGCGTTCTGGGCGCTCGGCGAGATGGTCCGAGGCCGCGCCGGCATCGCCGAGACCGATCCCCCGCCGGTCGCCCGAGAGCGGCTCGAGGCGACCATGGCCGACTCCGTGCCGGATCCCGAAGAGCGTCGCTGGCTCGGGCCGCGGCTGGCGGCCCTGATCGGGCTCGAGCAGATGCCCTCCACCGAGCGTGCGGACCTCTTCGCCGCGTGGCGGACCTTCTTCGAGCGAGTGTCCGATCGGGGCACGACGGTGATGGTCTTCGAGGATCTGCAGTGGGCCGACCAGGGCCTCTTCGACTTCATCGAGTCGCTGCTCGAGTGGTCGCGCACGCATCCCATCCTCATCGTGACGCTCGCCCGCCCGGAGGTCATGGAGCGCCGCCCGACGTGGGGCGCTGGGCAGCGGAACTTCTCCGCCCTCCACCTCGAGCCGTTGCCGGACGCGACCGTCCGCGAACTGCTGGCGGGACTGGCGCCCGGCATCCCGGACGCGCTGCTGGCCCGGATCGTGGCGCGCGCGGAAGGCGTGCCCCTCTACGCGGTGGAGACCGTGCGCATGCTCGTCGGCGAGGGCGTGCTGGTCGCCGACGAGGGTGGTGCGTACCGCATGGTCGGCGACGCCGCGTCCCTGGAGGTCCCCGACACCCTGCGCGGGCTCATCGCCGCCCGCCTCGATGCCCTCGACCCGGCCGACCGGGCGCTGGTCCAGGACGCCTCGATCCTCGGGCTCTCGTTCACGACCGCCGGGTTGGCGGCCATCAGCGGGGCCGACGCGGCCGCGGTCGAGGCCGGCCTGGGCCGGCTGGTCCGCCGCGAGGTGCTGCGGCTGGACATGGATCCGCGCTCGCCCGAGCGCGGCCAGTACGCCTTCGTCCAGGGCCTGCTCCAGGAGGTCGCCTACGGCACCCTGGCCCGACCCGAACGGCGTGCCCGTCACCTGGCCGCGGTGCGCTACTTCGAGGCGGCCGGCAGCGAGGAGATCGCGGCCATCGTGGCCGACCACTATCTCCTCGCGTATCGCGCCACGCCCGCCGGCCCGGAGGCGGACGCCCTGGCCGCGCAGGCACGCCTCGCCCTGCGCGCGGCGGGTGAGCGCGCGGCCATCTTGCACTCACACGTCCAGGCCCTGGGATTCGCGGAGCGGGCGCTGGAGGTCACGGTCGATCCCATCGAGCGGGCGCAGCTCCACGAGCGGGCCGGCGAGGCGGCGCGAGCGGGCGCGGACTTCGAGGACGGCGAACGGCATCTGAGCGAGGCCGTCTCGGCGTACCGCGCGACGGGCGATCGATCGGGTATCGCCCGCTCCGCCGCCTCACTCGGTCGGAACATGCATGCTCAGGCCGCCATCGAGCGTTCGATCGCGCTCCTGGAGGCGACGCTGCCCGAGGTCGAGGGGTTGGCGAGGTTCCTTGCCGAGCTGGCACGCGCGTACATGTTCGTCAGCCGGATCGATGTCGGCCTCCCGATGGTCGATCGGGCGCTCGAGATGGCCGAGCGCCTGGAGCTGATCCCGGTCATCGCCGAGGCGATCGTAACCAAGGGCAACATGCTCTCGGAGGCGGGCCGGCTGCGGGAGGCGATCGCCCTGCAGCGCGGTGCGGTCGCTCTGGCCCAGGCGAACGGGCTGTCCTCGATCCAGCTTCGTGCACTGGCCAACCTCTCCGCACGCCTCTTCGGTGAAGATCCCCGGGAGTCATGGTCCGTCACGCTCGA
>Ga0334722_10002204_pt1 | contig 22432 bp, 24 predicted proteins | sample C3_bottom_MG_FD_207210 | JGI IMG/M metagenome (GOLD analysis project Ga0334722, IMG submission 207210) | Sediment microbial communities from Yellowstone Lake, YNP, Wyoming, USA - C3_bottom | ecosystem: Environmental > Aquatic > Freshwater > Lake > Sediment | place: USA: Wyoming | collected... | reverse complement strand
AAAGCAGACGCTTTCGCCTGCCGCTGAAGTCGGCGATGCCTCCCAGAAATGGCGACGTGAGGGCTACAAAGGCCATGCTCGCCGAGATCGCCCTGCCCCACCAGAGATCCCCCTGACCGGCCTCATTTCCGACGATCTTCGAGACATAATATACCGGGAAGATGACCGCCGCAATGACCGCCGAATAACTGGAGTTCGCAAAATCAAAAAAGCACCAGCTCAGGATCTGTCTTGTCTGAGTACGCACGCTAAGATGATACTATGAACGAGCAGGTTTTGAAAAGCCGCGGGCGCTAAATATATCTGCAGAGCCTGGGCTCTGCTCCCAGCCGGTAGAGGAGATTGGCCATGATACAGAATCCGGTAAAGGCGAAGGTGAGGGTCGCCGTCCCGACAAAACCCGTAAAGTAAAGCCAGTTCGGACTATAGAATATCGAGAGCAGGGAGCTGATGGAGAGGTTCACGCCCACGAACATGTAGATATACCGTTCGAGATACCAGTGGTCTGTCTGCATAAAATACAATGCTCTGACCCATGCAGGCCCGGACTCCGCCTGCATCGGAATCATCGGCCTGGCGCCAAGGAGGCGAAGCACGTTGCCGACGATGCAGAAGCCGGTCAGGGCCACCATTATCGAACAGACACCGACAAAGAGGATCGAATACGCCCAGTATGGGCTGTGAAAGACCGACAGGAGAGAGCTGATCAGCACATCACTCCCTGCAACGAGCCATACGAGCCTCTCCAGATACCATGTGTAGGTCTTTACGAGATAGACACCTGTACGTTTACCCATTACCCTCTTCCTTCACCGTTCCAAATTTCTGTCATTCCCGAAGTCCTTAATCGGGAATCCAGTGTGTTCATGTCCTGGATCCCCGGGTCAAGCCTGCCTGCCTGCCGGCAGGCAGGCCCGAGGATGACAAATCATTAATTTATAGACTGATACTCACTAAAACATTTTTGCTCATTCCAGCAGCATTGTCAAAGAGATTTTATATCTTCCCGAGCCATCCTGCGCTTGAAATGCTTCAGCCTGCAGTAACTCTCTCTCTCCCGCTCGCCGATGTGCTCTGAGATGGCCCGTGCCTGTGACGTCAGACCGGGCAGAATTCTTTCCTCAAGGACCCTGACCCTCCTTGTCGTCTTTATGATTTCATCTCCGAGCCTCTTCAGTTTTCCTTCGTACTTTGCAAGGCTGATCATCGCTTCGAGGATTTTTTCGAACTGCTGTATGCATTCTTCAAGGTGTACCGTTGTCGATAGATAGTCATAACCTCGTTCGGCCGGGTCGCGGACAGGTATGTCCAGTGCAGCTACTTCCTTATATTTGAGTCCCCATATGCTTTCTTCACTAATCTCGATCCTGAAGTCTCTCGAAGTCGCAATCGAGATAGATTCGATACCGTCCCTGCTCTCATGGCCGAGACTTAGTGCGAGTCCGTCAAGCGCCTTTCCGTAGCGCTCCCGTATATCCTCCCTCGAGTCCAGAAAAGGCCTTGTGGCCTCAAGAAACTCACGTGTCAGTGCCTGCTTTCTCGCCTTCAGAATCCGTATGCTGTTGGCGACCGAAAGGGACTTCTCCCTGATCAGAAGCAGATTTGTCCGGGTCGGATGTATCATTGAATCTCCAGGGAGAACTGCCGCATGAGGCTGATGCCCTTATCCAGTGTTTCAGCGATTGTTCTTCTGGCACCCCTCTGTCCAACAAATTCCTGCTCAAAGCAATCTGCAAAATCCAGCATCTTTATATCCTTCTGAGGCATGCCATCTCTTCCGACAATCGCTTCAAGCCGACGCAGGTCGCGCCCCCTCGCATAATATTTATAGAGGTTGTTCGATATCTTCCGGTGGTCTTCCCGTGTGCGGTCCTTGCCAATGCCCTTCTGCATCAGCCTCGAAAGGCTCGGCAGCACGTCGACCGGCGGGAATATATTGAGGCGGTGAAGTTCCCTGCTCAGGACGATCTGCCCCTCGGTAATATAGCCGGTGAGGTCAGGAATCGGATGCGTGATATCATCTTCAGGCATGGTGACGACGGGCAGCATCGTGACCGAGCCGGGCAACCCCTTCACCCGTCCCGCCCGTTCATAGAGAGAGGCAAGGTCTGAATACATATACCCTGGATAGCCTCGTCTGCCCGGCAGTTCCTCCCTGGCCGTTGAGATCTCCCTGAGTGCATCGCAGTAATTCGTCATATCAGTAATGATGACGAGTACGTCCATCCCCTTTTCAAAGGCGAGATATTCCGCAGTGGTCAGCGCAAACCGGGGTGCAAGGAGCCTCTCCATGACCGGCTCATCAGCACTGTTAATGAAGGCCACAAAACCGGTCTTCATCTCCTCCAGCACCCTCATGTAATACGAATATTCATGGAAGGTGAGCCCAAGCGCTGCAAAGACCACAATAAAGCTGCCTCTCCCTGCAGAAAGCCTTGCATTCCTCAGCACACCCGATACCAGTTCCTTGGAAGGCAGACCGGAGGAGGAAAAAACAGGCAGCTTCTGCCCCTTTACCAGCGTATTAAGGCCGTCAATTACTGAAAAACCGGTCTCGATGAACTCTTCCGGACGCGCCCTTGCAGCGGGATTCATTGCTGCGCCGGTGATGGCCGACCACTTCTCAGGGATGAACATCGGCATGCCGTCAGCAGGACTGAAAGACCCGTTGAATATCCTGCCTACGATATCCGGGGACAAAGGGACCTTCCTGACCGAGTCGGTAAATACTACCGAGGTTCTGCCGATATCCAGTCCTCTCGTCTCCCCAAAGACCTCGATGAGTACGGTGTCACCTTCGATCTCCAGGACCTCTGCATCCAGCATGCGTCCGTCCGGCGAGATCACCCTGACCACCTCTCCTATCTGTGCATTGAAAACCTTCTGCAGAAAGAGGAGCGGGCCGGCAATGGAAGATATGGTGCGGTAGACATGCTCTGATAGCCTCATGCCCCGCCCTCCTGTGTCAGTGCCTCATCGAGGGAGAGACCCTGAGCTATTTTGCCGAGCATGCGGTCATAATAAGCAAATATACCGCTGATAGACGCAAAGGTCTTCTCGGGAGGAGAAAAGGCATCCTCGCCGTAAGCGTTCTGAGAGAGAAATTCGGTCCTTATTTTATCAGCTATAAGCATCAGCAGTCTGTCCGAATCCTGAAGTCCCTCGGCGCCGACAATCTCGGAGACCTCCCTCAGTGTCTCCTCTTTCTGCAGCACCTCCCTGCAACGCTGCTGCTGTGTCTCCCATTCAGGTGAGACTATTTCTCTGAAATATCCGGCCAGCTCGGTTGCATAGAGCGAGTAACTCTGGAACCAGTTTATTGCCGGATAGTGTCTCCGGTGTGCCAGGGCAGTATCCAGCATCAGAAACGTTCCGGTTGTCCTGAGACAGGCCTGGGTTACCGGTTCGGTAAAATCCCCGCCAGGCGGAGACACCGAAAGGATCATGGTGAGGGAGCCTGTCCGGCCTCCAAGCGTCTCGACAACCCCTGCCCTCTCGAGGAACCCCGAAAGCCTGGATGCCAGATAGGTCGGATACCCTTCTTCTCCCGGCATCTCTTCCAGAGACGAGGATATCTCTCTGAGGGCTTCGGCCCACCTCGAAAGACTGTCGGCAAGAAAGAGCACATGATATCCCATGTCCCGGTAGTATTCCGCCATGGTTACCGCAGTATAGATGGACGCCTCACGGGCGGCAACCGGCATATTGGAGGTATTCACCACGAGTATCGTCCTTTCCATCAGCTGTCTTCCGGTCCATGGGTCACGGAGGTCCTCGAATTCCTCGATCATCTCGGCCATTTCATTGCCCCGTTCTCCGCATCCGACATAGACGACAAGGTCCACATCAGCGAATTTTGCGATCGACTGTTCGAGGATCGTCTTGCCGGTACCAAATCCCCCCGGAAAGATTGCTGTCCCGCCTTTGGCGATCGGGAAAAGAAAATCGATGCTCCGCTGCCCGGTCACCAGCGGACCTGAAGGAGGAAGTTTTTTACGGTACGGTCTTGGGCTTCTCACCGGCCACTCATGGCATCCGACAATCATTCTTCCGTCGTCATATTCCCCGAGTGCTTCATCAAGGCTGAAATCCCCCTGCCGTATCTTCGCGATCCTGCCTCTGTCATCAGGTCCGGCAATAATATAGTGGCTGAATGCCCCCTCTTTAACCGAACCGAGGTTATCTCCCGGGCTCGTCACATCCTGCTCTTTTGAGATCGGAGAAAATTGCCATTTCTTCTGATAGTCCAGTCCGTATATCTCCCTGCCGCCGGTAATGAACGGGCCCATCTCTTCTCGCAGCCTTCTGAGCGGCCTTTGCAGGCCATCGAACATGCCCGAGAGGAGCCCGGGGCCCAGTCTTACGCTGAGAGGATGGCCGGCTCCCTTTACCGGCTCTCCCGAGGCCAGGCCCCGCGTCTCTTCATAAACCTGGATAACAGCCCGGTCATGGTCGAGCCGGACCACTTCGCCGGTGAGCATGGCGTAACCGACGTAGACCCGCTCATAGAGCCTGAGTCCCTTCAGGTCTGTGCTCACGGTAGGTCCTGATATGCTGAGTATCTTTCCGGTAATGGGTCCGGTGCCCGTTCTCATCATGGCTTCAGCCTCACATGGTAGCCGATGGCCCTGCGGATAAGTCGCACCGCATAGTCCTCGATTTCAAGAGTCGGTTTTCGGGGGGATGGGAGCGCGAGTATGAGCCCGTGCCACCTCTCCTCCAGTGCCCGCAGCTTCTGCTCATCAATGGCATGTATCAATCGCTCATCAAGAATAATCAGTCCCGTGTCAGGCTCAGCCGTCTTCGTCCCGAGCAGTTCCTCTATTTCCTGCTCCGTCGCAATACAGTGCTCAACGCCCGCAAGGCCGAACCCGAACTCTGCATCTGAAGGCGTTATAATGACAATTTTTTTCAATGAACAAGCTCCCTGCTGATTATGTCCCTGTCCATGCCGCGACCATGGAAGAGTATGCTGAGATTCATAACCTCGACAGAGCACCGCCAGAGATAATCAAGGACAGGACCGATCGCAAGCGAATCTCTGCCGGCCCTTCTCAAAAAAAGCGTCATCTGCCGATAAAGTTCCTGTTCAATGCTCAAAAGACCGGACCCGGCATCCTTTACTCGGGCAAGTCTCTGTATATCGCGCAGCTCTTTGCTCAGGATAACGGAGGAAAATTCTTTTTCTGTAATGCGTCCGCAGGGGACAAAACCTGGCGCTTTTTTGGGACTCAGCATCAGATACTTGACAAGGGCAATAATATTTCGGGAATCAATGATCCGGATAAAAAAGGCCTTCATCAGGGGATGCAGATGGTTCCTGACCATTGTCACAAGGTATCGGGTAGTCAATTCCCGTTCGAAAACACTGAGACCCTCCGTGTCGCATAGCACTGCAATCCCTGTGAAGGTGTCAGAGAGAGGCAGAAATGCCCTTTCGATATCCGCAGCAGCAGCAGCAATATCCCCCGACTCCTGCAGGGTCATTTTCAGGTCTTCAGAGAGCAGACTCGAGGAAAGCATTCCCCTGTACCCCGAGGCTCCCCTGCCACGGATCTGTCTCAGGCAGATAAAGACCGTCCGAAGCTCGGCGTAGAGAAAGAAGGGACCGAATATATCGCGCCACTCCCTGCTCATCCTGGTATAGACCCACTCGTATTCTTTCATCAGATCCCGCCAGATACCATCAGCAGACTTTCCCTTCACAAAACCCCTGGATACGCATGACGCGACAAAGTCACGCGGGTCACCGACAAGTGCGACATTCATCCAATCTGATATCAGGCGGGACCGCTTACCCTTTAGCCGGGAAAGCAGGTAATCCGACGGATATCCCCTGTCCTCAATTCTCCTGAGCAGTTCCATCACACACCACATCTTTAGCGAGATCATCCAACAATTCGGGAAGCATACGCGGCCAAAATCTCTCAAGCCTCTTTTCAAAGGTGTTAATAACCGTTATTTTCCCTTCTTCTGTCTCAACCTCCATGCCCCCGGTAATCCTGCTTTCCGTCACGACGTGCGCCTCCGGAAAGAAATGTTCCGCGATCCCCTTGTCTGCGGGATTTACGGTCACGCTTCTCCATGCTGCGGAGGGTAACTCCAGAACGAGCTTTTCAAAAATATTCTCATACTGCTGTTCCCGCAGCAGATAAAGGGAAGAGACTGCAATAATATAAAGCCGCCTGGAGAGATTGTCAGCAGCGGCAAGTCTTGAGAGCCTGGCCTTAGTTTCTGCCTCCAGAAGCAGTCTTTGCAGCGCCTCTTCTCCTTCGAGCTCTTCGGTAATCTTCCGTCTGACCTCTTCGAGCCGGAGAATGACGCCCGCGCGTATCCGCCCTGCCTCATCCTCGGCGGCGCTCCAGATGCCGAGGACCTTTTCATCACCCTCTTTTTTGAGGGACTTTATCAGTTCCCTGCAGCCCATCTCATTTTGTCGTAAAAAGTATCATTGTCGCTACGACAAACCCGAGAATGACCATCGTCTCCGGAATTGCGATCAGTATGACGATCGTTCCGCTCAGTTCGGGTTTCTCTGAAAGCGTCCCTGCGCCTGCGGCCCCTATCCGTGACTGCGCCCACGCAGTCGCTATAGCTGTGAGGCCTATCGCAAGCGCTGCTGCAAAAACTATCAGTACTTTTTCCATCACTCCCTCCTGTTCTGATTATTTTTTATACGGTTCAAATCTCCTGCCGCCATGTTCAATAAACTTGCTGAAGAACTCTACGTAATGAAGTCTCAGTGTATGGATAGTCGGAGAAAAAACTCCGAGAATTATGTTCAACAGATGGAGCAGACCAGCTACAACCACTCCGATTACGACGTCACCCGTCAACCCGCCCAGCTCATTTGCCACGAAGGCGAGAAGGACAGAGGTTAGTCCTATCGCCATGATCCTGACATACGAGATGATATTTCCAATATTCTTCAGCAGCTCAAGCGGGGCGAGGAGGCCACCGGCAAAAAAAAGAAGCGGTGTAAGAAAGAGTATCGCCAATAACACGGGCCGGGTCAGCACAGACGGAAACAGGCCTGAAAGTGATCCGGCAACAGCAAGGGTACAGAGAATAACGAGCATGCTGATGAGTCGGTAAAATGCCTCTTTCTTCTCATGTTTTTTTAAAGAGTTAAGCGCCCCGAGCAGAAGGCCCAGCAATACATGGGCAACGCCTATGGCAACCGCAAAACAGAGCATCGGTATGATCGCGGTCCGCCGTTCGATACACAGGGGTTCAAGGCCGAAGAGCCTCTGCGGAAGGTCCCCGAAGAACTCCCCGAAAAGAACGCCGAAAAATATCGTGTAGAGCGATGAAACGCCCAGTATCCTTGCGATGTCGATGACGGCCGGCCGCTGTCTGTACCTCTGCAGAAGAAAGACAGCCCCAATTCCGAGAACCAGCCCATATCCGGCGTCACCGAGTATCAGTCCGAAAAAGAGCGGAAAGAATATACCGATAAAAGGTGTCGGATCATATGATGTATATGCCGGGAGCGGGAGGATGCGCGTGAAGATTTCGAACGCCTTGAAATATGGCGGATTCATCAGCGCAATGGGCACGCGGTCAAGGTCCTCCTCCGTCATCTCCTTCTCCTCCAGAACCACTCTGCTGCCGAACGTCTCATCAAGTTTCTGACGAAGCCTTCCGGTATCCCCCGAAGACATCCAGCCGTTAATAAAAAAGCACATCCTCGTCTCGAAGGCAGATGCCGTTGTCGTGATGACTGACAATCTGTCCTGCACCCATTCCCTGACTCTCAGATAGATCGATATCCACTGCGCCGAGAGCCGTTCTGTTTCAGATTGTATCTTTCGGATCTCAGCTGCAATCTCCTCAAGCCGGTTCTGCACCCAAACGAGTTTTTCTCGAAAGGTAAGCCCGCTGAATTTTGAAGGAAAGGTCAGTTCCGGCAGTTGTTCGTCACTCAATGATTTTTTGACCTGATCGGATATCTCCTTTTCTACGGTGATCAGACCGACAAGGGTTCCGTCCTCGGCCGTGCTGGTCATGAGGCCGAACTTCCAGTCTGTAATGCGGGAGATAGCCTCTCTTAACCGGTCCACCATCTCGGGCTTCTGGATGGTAAGACCGATATAATCAAGATCAGGGGTGTCGGCAGCGCTGCCGATCAACCCCGCGAGCGCGCTGAGGAATATCCGGTAATGTTCAATTTCGAGCTGCTCCTTCAGCAGGACATCCATCCTGCCCCTCAGATCTTTCGTCTTTGCAATATGCCTGTCAACGGTCTTCGCAATGGCATCTATCACCGCGCGCGGCTCAAGATAACTCTTTCTTGTCGCAGCATTCGGCAGGAGCGAGAGAAGCTCATCGATTTTCAACAAGAGATCTTCAAGAAAAAGCTTCTCCAACGCAATTTTCTTTTCAGGATTAAATGTCCTGATGCCTGCTTCAGGTCCCTGTTCGAGAAAACCTACGGCTGAAGGCTCAATCTGGAAGATCCCCAACTCACGAATGAGGACAAGGGTCTCCTGAAGAAGGGCCTTCGGACCGGCTATTTCGACTTTTGACATGCTGACAATCATTGCGTCATTCCTTTAGTATCATGCCGAGCCTTCGCATGACCATGCTCCTGAGAATGTCATCGTCAAGATTCAGAATCAGGTCTGCGGTTCCTTCAGCCTTTGCGACAATCACCCGGGCTCGTGCCTCAGCCTCAGCCCTGGCCTGCGCCGCCGCCCGCGCCCACGAGTCCCTGAGTAAAGATTCTTCCCGTACAAAATCGTTTTCTGCTTCCCGTTTCACCTCTTCGACCCATTCCCGCGCCAGGCCCCTCTCGGCACCGAGACGGACCTGAATCTCTTTTTCTACCGAGATCACCAATGCTAAAACGTCTTCTTCCATAGGCACATTCTAGCAGATAACAACCGCCATTATAAGAGCGAATAATAACGCAGTCATAGAGATTCGGGACGCTGCATTCGTATTGAAGTCAGTTGTGATTCGTGATATGGTTGAATCAGGAAGCGCCGTTGCTGACAGTAATGCCGGAGTGCGGGAAGGAGCAGAATGAGAATATATGCCTTTGAGAAGAGAGTCCGGAAAGAGGCCTTTTTGTATATATTTCTGTTCATGCTGATGACGGTTCTGACTGCAGAGGTCCCCGCCTTACCTCAAAGCGTTGAGGCTGCGCCCCCGCCGGTGATCGCGAAAGCTGAATCCTGTATGGGATGTCATGCCTCCAACGACAGCGTCATGCAGTTCAGTAATAAGGAAACAATGTCAGTCTTTGTCGATCAGAAAGAATTCAGCAAAACCGCGCACGCTGCCCTGCTATGCACTGATTGTCATCGACGGGTATTCCTCGGTACACATCCCGGGCGGGTGATCGAAAGCAAGAAAGCCTTTACCAAAGAAGCGTCAGATGGCTGCAGAAATTGTCACAGGGACGATCAGCTCAGAAAAAAGGCGACGCACGCCGCTATAATCGACAGACCTGACGCGCCCCTTTGCGCGGAGTGCCACGGCGGACACCGGGTGCTGCGGATTAACGAATGGAAATCATCTCTGTCCGGAAAGGACTATTGCCTTATGTGCCACCGTCAGGTGATAGATACCACGCTGGCATCAGGAGAAAAGCTTTCTCTCCGCATTGATCCCGCCAATCTGGCTTCGTCAGTCCACAATAAGCATGATTGCAGCGATTGCCACACTGAATACACAAGGGAGTCACACCCGATTAAAATGTTTGCCAGCAGCAGGGAGCATTCAATTTCGGTTGCCGGCATATGCAGGAAGTGCCATGAAGATAAGGCCGCGCTGGTTAAGGGAAGCACCCATTACAACCTCTCATTTCAGGTCGGAGAAACCCTTGTCAGACAAGGCAATCCAAAGGCGCCGGTCTGTACCGACTGTCACGGCTTTCATACCGTAGGTCCGAAAACAACCTATGAGATGATGAGCGGGGTCCCCTGCCGGAAGTGTCACGAGGATATCTTCCGGATATATGCAAAAAGCGTCCATGGCAGGGCAAAAGAGAAGGGAGAACATCGTGCACCCCTCTGCGCCTCCTGTCATTTTGCCCATGAGGTCAACTTCACGGCAATGACCGATAAAATTAAGGGTGCATGCCTTGGATGCCATAAGGGGATTGAAGATATCCATAATAAATGGCTCCCCAATGCTGAGCTCCACCTGAGCGCTGTGGCCTGCGCCGCGTGCCACGTACCGGCAGCTGAAAAGGGCATTGCCCTCCAGCTCATCGATCAGGACACAGGAAAACCCTTTACCCGTGAGCAGATTCTGCAACTGCTCGGGAAAACCAGCGAGGAACTGACTGAACTGCTCGACGCACACGGAGAGGGGTTGACTTCATATGAACTTTTCTACATCGTGAGGCAGCTGAACAGGAAAGAGACCGGGGCAAAAGTGACCTTCCTTGGCAGAATGGACATCATGAAATACTCCGATGCACATCAGCTTTCTCTGAAAAATATCGCCATCAGGGAATGCGAAAGCTGCCACAGCAAAGAATCCGGGTTCCTCAAACGTGTCACCCTCGCGGTGCTCAGGACGGACGGCGGCATGGACCGTTATCGCGCGCAGCCGGATGCAGTGTCATCGGTCTTTATGACGCTTTCGTCAAAACAGTTTTATCTGCTCGGCGGCACCAGGTTCGCACTGCTGGACTGGGCAGGCATGTTTGTGGTTCTCTGCGGCATCCTCGTCCCGGTTCTGCATATTACCGCGCGGGTGCTGACTGCCCCGCTGCGAAGATCGCCTAAAGCTGAAGATCTGCATAAGGGGGATAAATCATGAAAAGGGTATTCCTGCACCCGCTGACGGTACGGATATGGCACTGGATAAACACGGCTTGTTTCCTTGTTCTTATCTTCACGGGACTACAGCTGCGTTACAGCGAGATGCCGAACCTCACGAAATTCAAGACTGCAGTGGATGTCCACAATCTCTTTGGATTCCTTCTGATTGCCGATTTCCTCCTCTGGCTCGGCTTTTATGCAATTACCGGGAAGATCCGTATTTATGTGCCGCTTGATCTCAAAAAGTTTCTGACAGGGGCCATCCGCCAGGCAAGATATTACGGCTATGGTCTCTTCAGGGGAGAGAAAAACCCCCATCATGCCACTGCTGACGATAAATTCAATCCCCTCCAACAGTCTGCATATTTCATGATCATGCTGATCCTCATGCCGGTACAGATTATCACTGGTATCCTGCTCTGGGACATCAGGAGATTCGCAGGCTGGATTTCGTTGCTGGGCGGGCTCAGGGTGGTCGATATAGCGCATGTGGCGGTATTTTTCTTTCTGTCGGCCTTTCTCTTCGTGCATGTGTATCTGACAACCCTCGGCAGGACGCCGCTGGAACATATCAAGGCGATGTTTACGGGCTATGAGGAAGTAGACGAAAACGGGAAATGAGGATTTGGAGCAGAGCTAGGCGACTGACGTATTGTCCTGGCAGGAAGAAGCCTGTCCTGCCTCGTCCTCTTTCTCAACGTCCTCGATAATCTTTGAGATCATCTGCAACGCTTCATGAGCAGACTCCTGCTCCACTTTTTGGAGGGCAAATCCGGCATGCACCAGGACATAATCTCCGATGCCGACCTCTTCGGGCATCAGCATGAGGTTGATCTCACGCCTTGCCCCGTAGACGTCCACCACCGCCCTGAGATCATCGATCTGAACTATTCTTGAAGGTATCGCCAGGCACATGATTTAGTATAACCTAAATTCTTCCCCAGATACTTTCAGCTGCCTCAGGGTCATGCTCCCGTGGCGTCATAGTCACACCAATTGATTCAAGCTCCTTCACCACTACCTCAAGGAGATGGTCAAACCCCGCTTTTACTTCATCGGAGAACCCTATACCCATCTGAATGGTCTTCGGTTCAATGCCATAGAGAACCAGTTGCTTCGGCAACTCACCGGTGAGACAGGCAGAGGCAAGGAGGTCTGCTACGCCTATCTGGTGTGGCGAGATGCGCGTCCTGAATTTGGCATGAACATCCTGCCCTTCGACTTTCAGGACCGTGCCCGGTGCCATGCCACCCTTTATGGCATCTACAATGATCAGGTAATCCTTGCCGGAGATATAGGAGAGCAGCTCAATCCCTGATGTGCCCCCATCCAGTAACTCTACATTATCCGGAAATATATAGCGTTTATGGAGCTCCTCGATCGCGCGGACACCAATCCCCTCGTCCATCATCAGGATACTGCCGACACCAAGCACCATTATATTCAACACATCACCTCTTATTACTCTCACTGTATTTATTTGCCCTTATATACACTTTCATCAGTCCTTCACCTCTGCGACAGACAGGAATGCCGAAAAGACTCTGACTGCAACTCCTTATCGCCCTTGCAAGAAGCCAGTCAACCTGATTTCCACATTCAACCAGCGGTTAGGCCTTCGTTCACGTGATGCATAATCAGATCATGTTGTCATTGCAGAGTTTTTGAGGTGTTTATGTCTGCCGCACTGACAACAGGTAATAATAACCTGCTGATGCAAGAAGGCCCCTCGACCGTTTTGCAAAGAGCGAGGGGCCTTTCAATAAGCAACGAATACTCTTATACTGCCTTTACCTTTACGATCTCGTTCTTGTCCTTGTCAATCACATGGACCGCGCAGGCAAGACACGGGTCGAACGAATGGATCGTTCTCAGCACCTCAAGGGGCTTCTCCGGGTCCTTGACCGGTGTGCCGATAAGGGCAGACTCATAAGGACCGAGGGCCTCCTGGCTGTTTCTGGGACCTGCGTTCCATGTAGACGGCACGACTGCCTGATAATTCTTGATCTTGCCGTCCTTGATCACGATCCAGTGCGAGAGGATACCGCGGGGCGCCTCATGGAACCCGAAGCCCCTCTGCTCACCTGACGGAAATGTCGGTGGGTTGAAGGTTTTCACGTCACCTTTTGATATATTTTCCACAAGCGCCTGCCACTGGTTCTTAAGCGTATCATAAAGGACCGCCGCCCTGATAGAGCGGGCGCCGATCCTGCCTATCGTCGAATGAAGTGCAGGAATGCCGACCTTGGTGCCTGCAAGAGCACTGATGGTATCGAGCATCTTTGTAGCATAACGCTTTGTCGGTTCGTGGCCCGCCGCGAACATGCAAAGAACATTAGCAAGCGGTCCGACCTGCGCGGGTTTCCCTTTGAAGGTAGGTGACTTGACCCAAGAGTATTTGCCCTTGTCCTGAAAGTCGGTATATTTCGGGACGGTTTCTCCTTCCCACGGATGCCTGTCCCAGTCGCCATCATACCATGAATGCTTGATACTCTCTTTTACGTTGTCCTTGAAAAAGGCATCCTGATAGCTCTTGATCGGCTGGAACTTGCTGACATCGCCATCAGGGATATATCCTCCCGGCAGGGCAAAGGTAGTCCCCTTGGTATCCAAAGGCATATCCGGAGCAGACAGGTAATTGGTTACGCCCTTTCCATGACCCGTCCAGTCAGCATAAAAGGCTGCAACTGCTGCCGTATCAACAAGAAGAACATTCTCGACGAAATCTCCGGCCTTGTCGATGAGTGTCTTGATGAAGTAGAGGCGTTCCATGTTCAGTGTAGACTGACTGTCGAGGTTGATCGCATTTGAAACACCGCCGACCGCCACATTCTGTATATGAGGGGTCTTCGAACCCAGAATCGCCACGACCTTGTTGATCTCACGCTGTTGCTCAAGCGCCTGCAGATAATGGTGGGCTGCAAGCATGTTCACCTCGGGGGCAAGCTTCATCGCCGGGTGTCCCCAGTACCCGCTTCCATAAATGCCGAGCTGACCTGAACCGACAAAGGTCTTTAGTCTGTCCTGTGATGCCTTGACTGCCTCATAGCTGTTGCCCTGCCAGGAAGAGAGCTTCTGGCCAAGGTTTGCCGTTGCACGGGCGTCTGCCTTGAGTGCAGAGACGATATCGACCCAGTCGAGAGCTGCAAGATGATAGAAGTGAACAATATGGTCGTGGGTCGCATGCGCGCCCATCATCAGGTTTCTGATATATTGCGCATTGAGCGGAATCTCCATCCCGAGCGCATTTTCTACCGAACGCACTGAAGCCAGTGCGTGAACGGTCGTTCAGACCCCGCAGAAGCGTTGTGTAAAGATCCACGCATCCCGCGGATCGCGGCCCTTCAGGATCGTCTCGATGCCGCGCCACATCTGGCCCGATGACCAGGCGTTTGTAACCTTGCCCCCGTCAATCTCGCAGTCTATCCGAAGGTGGCCCTCTATTCTGGTAATCGGATCAATAGTAATTCTTTTTGCCATTCTGTCCTCCTCCTGTCATTTATGCTTGCCGCACGCCCGAAAGCACCGGCATCTTTTTAACGAATATCATATAACCCATAATTTCGAGAGAGATCACCCCGAGCGTAATCATGATCTCTGAAAACGACGGGAAATACTGCCAACCGGCTCCGGGGTCAAACCCCACCAGGAAGGCATTGAAACGATAGACTGAGCCTGCCAGCAGCAGGCAGCCGGCGGCGATAAAAAGCTGCCGGTTCTTTCTTCTGTTTTCAGCGGAAAACAGTATCACCGCAGGGATAATGTAGAGGATGTTTTCGATGATGAACATCACCGCTCTGAGGTCAAAGGCAAAGACAAGCCCAATCTTTCCCCTGATAATAATATCGGCAAATCTCACGACGAGATAAATGCTGAGCAGGAAAGGAATGATGCCCGCCAGTTTAGAGAGGATCGGCGTCTCTATTTCACGCTTGAAGCCGACAGACGATATGATTGACTCGAAGATCACAATCGCGAAACCCATCGTAATGGCCGAGATCAGAAACAGCAGCGGCAGGAAACCCGTATGCCACAGCGGCGAAACCTTTTTCCCTGCTATAAGGAGCAGGGAACCGAGCGACGACTGATGCATCGTCGGCAGCAGGATGCCGATTGCGATGAAGATGAATATGACCCTGTCGAGTGTCTTTTTCAGCCCCTTTGCCTGGAGCCACTCCGCCAGAGTCGGTGAAAACTCCATCCACAGGACTCCGATATAGAGTGAGACGCAGAGGGCTACCTCGAACATGACCGAATTCAACTGAAAATATTTTGGCAGAAACAGGTTGTATGCCTGCCAGTAGCGGCCGATATCAAACATGACTGAAAAGCCTGCCAGGGTATATCCGAACATGCTGGCGAGCAAGGCAGGTTTCACAAGCGGGTGATACTCCCCCTTGTTGAAGATATAGACCAGAAGTGCCATCGAGTATCCGCCGCAGGCAATCGCTGTACCGGTCACCACGTCATACGCAATCCAGATGCCCCAGGGGTACCCGTCGCTCAGGTTCGAGACCGCGCCGATGCCATAGATAAAGCGTTTGACAAGCAGCACCGCAGCGATTGCGAAAAAGAAGGCACAGACCAGAAACGGCTTGGTGATTATCTTACCTCCTAATGGTTTGCTTTCTGTCATATCGTCTCCCTCATGTCTATTCGTCGTTCTTGTGCGTGTTTTTATATGCGGCAAACAGGAGTCCTGCCAGGAGGACACCCGGCCCGATCATGCCCTTGTATACCGTATGCTGGATATTCTCTGAAAAGGCGGCATCGGATTGTTCATCAAGCGCCGGCATGCCCAGTTTTTCGAACGGTATTGCAGCAAGCATAAGCACCTGACTTCCGCCACCCTCTTTTTCTCCATACACCCGAGGCAGATACTTCGCAACCGGCCGGTAAGAGACCTGCGCAGACTTAATATGCGCCACGGGATAGTTATAGTATTCGCCCGGCTTGAGAGTCAGGCGTTTCTTTGCCTCTGTCAGCAGATCTGAAACCTTACCGAAGATCGAGGCCCCCGTGGGACAGAACTCACAGCAGGCCGAAAATTTGTTGTCCTTGAAACGATGTTCGCAGAGCTGGCATTTTCGGATCTGGGGGAACGCCTTGTCATACTCGAACTTCGGGATATTATACGGGCAGGCAAGCTGGCAATAACGACAGCCGATGCAGGCGCCCTTGTCATAGGAAACAACCCCGGTCCCGGCGTTCTTTTTCAGGGCAGACACCGGGCAGGCAGAGACACAGGCCGGATCAACACAGTGCATGCAGTGCCTCTTGATAAAAGAGTATCCGTCGATTTCGGTGTCCTTGTTCAGTCCGCTGCCAGTGGCATAGACCTTTATGATATTCAGGGTCTTGGAAGAAAGGTCTACCGGATCATCCCATACAGAGTCCGGAGATGAATGCTCGACCGGCATGTCATTATACTGCTTGCATGCCGTTTGACAGGCCCTGCAGCCGATGCAGGCAGTTGCATCGTACAGTATGCCGACCGCCTCCGGGGAAAGCTGTTTGGGTTCCCTGGCCATTGCCGGGACTCCACCCGCCAGGAGAAGTCCACCCCCGGCAGCAATCTTAAGAAAATTTCTCCTTTTGATATCCATGGCCTATTTCTCCCTGGATCCGGATTTTTCCTGTTCTTCGTCCTCTTTTCCGAGTTTCTTTGCGGTCACCGCACCTGCTCCTAGGGCAGCCCCGGCAATACCCGCAGCCACGGCTACTCCGGCTATGGTCAGCCCATGGCCCCTCGTCGCATCAACCCTGGGCAGAATGCTCGGCGGGGTAAAATACTTCGGACTTGCCGGTGAATGCAGCGGTTTTGTAAAGCCGACACCCTTTTCCGTGCAGCCGAAGCAGGGATGCCCGGTCCCGACCGGCCAGGCACCTGAACCGATATCATTGAAGAGCTGAATCGGGCAGTTGGCAAAGGTTTCAGGTCCCTTGCACCCAAGCTTATAGAGGCAATATCCCTTTCTGTGATCGTCATCGCCGAACTGCAGCGCAAACCTGCCAGCGTCAAAGTGGGGTCTGCGTTCGCAGTTTTCATGGATAAGCCGGCCATAGGCAAATTTCGGCCTGGCCTGCTCATCAAGTTCCGGAAGCTTTTTGAATGTGAGAAAATAGAGAACGGTTGAAAGAAAGTTGTATGGATTCGGCGGACAGCCCGGGATGTTGACACACGGCGTCTTAATCCCTTTGCTCTTGAATATTTCGTGCACGGCTGTGGCACCTGTCGGATTGGGGTCGGCAGAGGGAATACCTCCCCATGACGCGCAGGAACCGATTGCGATGACGGCCGCCGCCTGTGTGCTCATCTCCTCAAGAAGAGCAAGGGCTGTCTTGCCGCCGATCTTGCAGTAAATGCCGTTGTCCTTGACCGGGATGGAACCGTCAACAACCAGGATGTACTTGCCCTGATTCTCCTTCATTGACTTCTGCCTCCAGTCCTCGGCCTGCTTGCCGGAACCGGCGAGAAGTGTTTCATGATATTCGAGAGATATGAGTTCGAGTATAAGCCTGTCGAGCGTGGGGTGGTTTGTCCGAAGAAGCGACTCGGTGCAACCGGTGCACTCCTGCGCAGAAAGCCATAAGACGGGAGGTCTCTTCTGTGTTGTAACGGCCTCAGCAATCTGGTCACCCATCCCCGGCAGGCCCAGTGTTGCCGCCACGGCACTGCAGAATTTGATAAAGTCCCTTCGCGATACACCTGATACCGGGCTTCCATCAGTGGCTTCTTCAAGTTTCATACATACCTCCCTGACTTAGTTATTGTCATTAAATAATCAAGAATAATTAAATTTTATAAGTTTATAAAATAGTATGAGACTTAGGCCCAAATGTCAAGCTAATTTTCTGACCATAACTATATGTTTAATCGTAATTATCATGCTCTTGCTCAGCAGACTCCACCGGCCGGGTGGCTGATACTGATATTAAAGTTTTTGATCATAAAAGCCGATCATAACCGCAGAAGGTCTTATGAATGAAATCAGCATGATAACATCGGCATTAAACGCGCAGCAATCGGTTACCCAGAGCAAGATCGCTATGGTTGTGTTAAAAAATGCATTGCAGGCAGACCAAGCAATAGCGCAAATCCTCATGGAGAGCATCAAGGCTGGACAGACAATAAATAATTCATCAGGAACAGGCAGCATAGACCTCTACGTCTGAAAAACGTTTATTTTATTCTCTTCGATATTGTCTTGAACTCTTCTGTGCCGGCTTTTTCGAGCAGCTGGAAAAGTACTGTTTCAGTGCAACTGATAACCGCCCCGGCATCCCTCATATATTCGATGGCAGTTCTGTAATTATCTTTTGATCTCGAGCAGATAGCATCACTGACTGCATGTACTACATAACCTTTTTCCAAAAGGTCAATACAGGTCTGAAGCACACAAACATGAGCCTCCATACCCACAAGAAGGACCTTGCTCCTCTCTGATGACTTCAAACTCCCGGCAAAAGTTCCCATGCCACAGCAACTGAACGTAACTTTTTCGTGAGGCGCGTATTCCCCGAGCGCATCTTTGATCTCCTGAACCGTCGGCCCAAGTCCCTTTGGATACTGTTCATTCAGGATAATGGGGAGGTCGAGCATCTTGCACAGCTCTATGAGATGAAGACAGTTAGCCACGACGTTCTGCCTTTCAGTCATAGCGGCTGCGAGCCTTTCCTGAATGTCAACGATTACTAAAACAGTCTCCTGTCTGTCGAGAATAAACTTTTCCATAAGAGGTACTCCTTCTACTTTCAGAATGGACATATTCTGCACTAATCGTGATATTTACCTGGAAAATTTCCTCTTCTTTAATAACATCTTGATGGCAAGACCGCTGTCCCGCCTCATCCATACAAGGCAGAAGATGGCAGAAGCCAAAACGATCCAGGAAAGAACGCGTTCCCCCCGTTGAAACATGGCTGCCGCACCGGAAAGGAGAAAAATCAGGAACCCTCCGGGAATAAATATTCTGGACATGATTTCCCTGGCAGCGGCTATTCTTCGGAAACTCCTGCCCGCCTCTTCGTGATCGCCGAGTTTCTCATAAAAGAGTCCCCGCTGATAATGCATGAAATTATTACCAGGATCGTGTTCAAGAACCTTGTCAAAATAGATCCGTGCACGATCAGGGTCTTTATCCTGCAGCTGAAGGGCAAGTCTTACCATCAGCGCATGTGCATTGCTCGACTTTACAAAGCACTCCTCCGCCTGGTCCGCCCTTCCCGTCTCCTCAAGGATGATGCCCTTGAGGAACCAGCCCCTATGAAAATCAGGGGCAACGGCAAGCAGCTCAGCCACCGCTTTTTCCGCATTTACATACTCTTTCCTCTCGTAATAAAAGAGGGCTTTTTCAAGCAGATTCTCAACCGTCTCTATAGAAGCTCGGGTCACAATTAAGGTTTCCTCCCATTTCAGGTGATTACAAAAAGCCCTGTTTCCGGCAATATCGTCTCTATGTTTTACAGGGTCTCTCGGTCTTTACGATCTTGATCTCGCCGGAAGACATATCATACACCCACCCGTGCAGATTAAGCTCTTTCTCATTCATGGCCTTGCGCACGAAGGGGTATTCCTGAAGATGGTCCAGTTGCAGCCGCACATTCTCCTCGACAATAAGCTTCATTCTCTGCTCATGGGGAATTTCTATATGCAGCGCCTTCAGCCTTTCATCGACCCGCTCTTTGGCCTTATATGCGTTTATCAGCCATATAGGTATATATTTATCCTCGATGTTCTCCTCGTCCAGGGCGTTAATACCCCCACATCCGTAGTGACCGCAGATGACGATATCCGGAATATGAAGGTGGTTTATGGTAAATTCCAGAACGGCACTGAGATTCCAGTCGTTCGCAGCCACAATATTTCCGACATTCCGGTGGACAAATACCTCTCCGGGACGGGTATTGGTGATGATATTAACCGCTACGCGTGAGTCTGAACATCCGATCCACAGGACCGTCGGCCTCTGGTCTTTCACCAGAGAATTGTAGTATTCCTTCTCTTTTTCAAAATGTTGCGAAACAAACTGTTTATTACCTTCCAGCAGGGTCGAAATCATGAGATCCTCCCTGAGTCACAAAGCTGATGAAAAATCCTACAGGCTGACGTACGACGGGGAAGTTGGTCCCCGCCGTACGTCTCATGAATTAAAGTCTTTCCTTAACAAGACTATCAACGACCGACGGATCAGCCAGCGTTGATGTGTCGCCAAGTTCGTCAACCTGGTTATGTGCAATCTTACGAAGTATTCTCCTCATAATCTTGCCTGACCGCGTCTTCGGCAGTCCCGGGGCAAATTGCATTTTGTCCGGGGTAGCAATTGGGCCGATAACCGTCCTGACATGTCCAATCAGAATCTTCTTGAGCGCATCGGTCGGCTCAATGCCCTGCTTCAGGGTGACATAAACATAGATACCCTCGCCTTTGATTTCATGAGGATATCCCACAACAGCAGCCTCTGCAACTGCCTCGTGGCTGACAAGCGCTGATTCGACTTCTGCCGTGCCGAGCCGGTGACCTGAAATATTGATAACGTCATCAATGCGTCCCATCAACCAATAATCACCATCTTCGTCAACCCTGGCGCCGTCGCCGGTAAAGTATTTCCCTGCATACTGGGAAAAATAGACCTCCTTGATCCTCTTGTTCTCAGGATCGCCGTAAGTTCCCCGGAGCATGCCGGGCCACGGTTTTTCAATAACGAGTTTGCCGCCTTCATTCGCCCCGGCAGGGTTCCCGTCATCTTTGAGCACCTTCGGCACGACACCAAAGAATGGTCTGCAGGCGGATCCGGGCTTTAACGTCATAGCGCCGGGGAGCGGCGTAATCAGAATGCCGCCGGTCTCGGTCTGCCACCAGGTATCAACAATCGGCAGCTTTTCCTTCCCGACGTTTTTGTAATACCACATCCAGGCCTCAGGGTTGATCGGCTCACCCACGGAACCAAGTATTCGCAACGAAGATAGGTCATGCTCCTGGACCCACTTCTCCCCCTCCCTCATCAGCGCCCTGATTGCGGTCGGGGCTGTGTAGAAGATATTGATCCGGTGTTTTTCGCAGAGGGCCCAGAACCTGCCGGCATTTGGATAGGTCGGCACCCCTTCGAACATAACGCTGGTAGCTCCATTGCTCAGAGGTCCGTATACAATATAGCTGTGGCCGGTAACCCAGCCGATGTCTGCTGTGCAGAAATGGATATCTTCTTCGTGGTAGTCGAAGATATATCTGAAGGTCATGTTCGTATACAGGCAATATCCCCCCGTAGTATGCAACACGCCCTTTGGCTTACCCGTAGAACCTGAGGTGTAAAGAATAAAGAGTGGGTCTTCAGCATCCATCTGTTCAGGTTCGCAGACGTTCTTTATGTCAGCAGCATTGACCTCGTCATGCCACCAGACATCCCTCCCGCCTTTCATCGCAACTTCTCCGTCGCCTCTCTTGACAACAATAACCTTGCTTACGGTAGGGCACTCTTCAATGGCCTCGTCGTTACTTGCCTTCAGAGGTACAAATTTGCCTCCACGGACACCCTTATCAGAGGTGATGACCATTGAGGACTGACAGTCCTGTATCCTGTCCCGCAGGGCAGTTGCACTGAACCCGCCGAACACGATGCTGTGAATAGCGCCGATCCTGGCACAGGCAAGCATCGAGATCGCAAGTTCAGGTATCATCGGCAGATAAATGGTAACGCGGTCCCCTTTTTTAACACCGTGTTTTTTCAAAACATTTGCAAAACGGCAGACCTCCATATGCAGCTGCTGGTACGTATAAGTCTTGTACGAACCGTCATCCGCCTCCCATATAATGGCGGCCTTGTTCCTTGTGGCTGTGGTCAGGTGGCGATCCAGGCAATTATACGTTGCGTTTAATTTGCCGCCGCTGAACCACTTGATATACGGCTTATTGAAATCATAGTCAAGGACCTTGTCCCACTTCTTGTACCACGTGAGGTTTTTCTCGGCCATCTCGCCCCAGAACCCCTCAGGGTCTTCCACCGACCGCTTGTACATCGCATCATACTCGGCTATGTTTTTTATATGCGCCTTGGCGCTCAACTCTTTCGAAGGTGGAAAAGTCCTTTTCTCGTCCATCAAAACTTCCATCTGCTTGGCTTCAGACATTCTTCTCAATCCTCCTTTTATTAGTAACTGTCAATCAGAAGCCCCGGCTAACCGGTCCGGATCGCCGGGGCTTCTGACCGTGCAAATCGGAAACAAACGAATGTCTAGTCTTCTGCGCCTACACCAATATATTCCCTGAGCTTTTCAGCATCAAACTTTTTCTCAGCTTCCTTGTCAGGGGCCATCAGAGAGGCAAGTATCCCGATGAGAAATGCCGCGGCCATTGAATATATACCGGGATTTTTCAGCGGGAATATCGCCTTCGGCATGGCTGAGCTCGCCTCTTTCTTTTCAGCCTCATACTTAGGCTTTGCGTCAGTCAGCAGTTTCTCTGCAGCAGCGGTATCGATCGCAGTCAGGCCCTGGAGCACCTCAACTGTCTTCGCGGTCTTTCCCTCTGCAGCCGTAATCTGTTTTCCGCGTGCTTTTTCATCCGTTACGCTTGCTGTCAGTTCAGCCTTCTTTGCATCAAGCGCTGTCTGCTCATCAGCAATCGATTTATCGATCTCGGCCTTGTTGCCGGCAAT
>Ga0334722_10002203_pt1 | contig 22438 bp, 22 predicted proteins | sample C3_bottom_MG_FD_207210 | JGI IMG/M metagenome (GOLD analysis project Ga0334722, IMG submission 207210) | Sediment microbial communities from Yellowstone Lake, YNP, Wyoming, USA - C3_bottom | ecosystem: Environmental > Aquatic > Freshwater > Lake > Sediment | place: USA: Wyoming | collected... | reverse complement strand
AGCTCGTCGTCGCCCTCGGCCTGCGGCAGCCGCCGGTGCAGCGAGCGGCCGTCGGTGAGGGCCGAGACCTCGCGGATGATCTCGTCAACCGGCGCCAGCGCCCGGCCGGTGATCAGGAAGGCCATGACGACGCTGAGCAGGATGACGAGCGGCGCGATGAGCACGAAGACACCGAACTGCTCGCTGCCGATGAAGTCGGCCGAGGCCATCGACGCCGCCGCCACCACGCGGCGCACCGGCCCCGCCTCCCCGTGCTCGAAGCGCGCCACGATCAGCAGCCGCTCGGCCGACAGCTGCACCTCGGCCGCCCGCCGGTTCTCGGTGAGCTGCATGACGGCGCGCAGCAGCACATCGAGGTCGTCGGGCGCGAGGGCGCGCACCGCCGCCGACAGATACAAGGCGCGCGACGAGTCGGCGACCACCAGGTAGTCGGGCACGACGTCGAGCCGCGCGCGCAGTCTCGGCTGCAGCTCCGGCTCGGGCTGCGCTCCGGTCGTGTCGACCACCACCGGGTTGTTCTGCGTGCCGGCCTGCGTGAGGACGAGATGCCCGATGCTGGCCCACGCGTCGACGCGCAGCTGCAGGTCGTGCAGCATGGCCGCGCGCCGCGCCGTCCACAGCGCGACGGCGAAGGCCAGCATCGTCCCGAACAGCGCCAGCGCGTAGGCCGCCGTGACGCGGGAGCGGATGGAGGCCACGCGCCCCGCCTAGTCCTTCACCACATAGCCGACGCCGCGCACCGTCGTGATCAGCTTCTTCGTGGCATTGGCGTCCACCTTCTTGCGCAGGTGGTTGATGACGACGTCCACGATGTTGGTGCCGGGGTCGAAGTGATAGCCCCAGGCATACTCGGTGATCAGCGTGCGGCTCATCACGCGGCCGGCGTGGCGCATGAGGTACTCGAGGACCAGGAACTCCTTCGGCGTCAGGTCGATGAGCCGGTCGCCGCGGCGCACTTCGCGCGTGTCGAGGTCGAGCGTCAGGTCGGCGACGGTCAGCACCGGCGTCGCGATGGCGCGCGGCCGGCGGGCGAGCGCTTCCACCCGCGCCAGCAGCTCCTCGAACGCGAAGGGTTTGGTCACGTAATCGTCCGCGCCGGCGCGCAGCGTCGTCACCTTGGCGTCCACCGCGTCCTGCGCCGTCAGCACCAGCACCGGCCGCTCGAACCCCCACGTGCGCAGGTCGCGCAGGATGTCGAGCCCCTGCTTGCCCGGCAGGCGCATGTCGAGCACCACCACGTCGTACGGCTGCGTGCGCGCCAGGCGCTCGCCCTCGATGCCGTCGGCCACGAGGTCCACGCTCCAGCGCTGCTGCTCGAGCCCGCGCTTGACGAACTGTCCGACGGTCTTGTCGTCCTCGATGACCAGCACTTTCATCTGGTGCGCGCCCCCGGACGCTGGAACCCGTACTCGCGGATCTTCCGGTAGAGCGTCTTGACCGAGATGCCCAGTTCGGCGGCGGCGCGCCCCTGGTGCCAGCCCGTGCGCGCCAGCGCGGCGGCGATGTGGCGCTTCTCGAGCGCGGCGAGCGTCAGGGGCGCCCCGTTCTCGGGGCCTCCCGACACGGCGGGCGGCAGCGGCGTGGCGGTCACCATTCGATCGTCGGCAGGAGCATGCGGAACGTGCTGCCCTTCCCCATGGCGCTGTCCACCTCGATGCGGCCGCGGTGATCCTGGACGATGCCGTAGCAGATGGCGAGGCCCAGCCCCGTCCCGCGCCCGGGCGCCTTGGTCGTGTAGAACGGCTCGAAGATCTTGGAGAGCTCGGAGCGGGCGATGCCGTGCCCGGTGTCCGTCACCTCGACGATGGCGCCGTCCGTCGCCGTCGGCCCCTTGCGGGTGCGCACCGTGATGGTGCCGCGCCCCTCGGTGGCGTCGGCGGCGTTGATCATGAGCGCCATCAGCACCTGCACCAGCTGCTCGGCGTTGCCCAGCGGCACCACCGGCACCGCGTCGTCGAGCTCCTTGACCAGCGTCATCTTCTTGAAGCCGCCGTGGTGCTTCATCAGGAAGAGCGTCTTCTCGACCACTTCATTGAGATCGACCCGCGACTTGGCCAGCTGCTTGGGCCGGCTGAAATCGAGGAGCTGGTCAACGATCTGCTTGCAGCGGACGACCTCGTTCTCGATGATCTCGATGTAATCGAACAGGTCCTTGTTGACCTCGGCGCCCTTCTTCTGCAGGTCCTCGAGCCGGTAGCCGAGGCCGTCGCCGCAGGCGGCGATGGTCGCCAGCGGGTTGTTGATCTCGTGCATGACGCCGGCAGCCAGCGTCCCGATGGCCGCCAGCTTCTCGGCCTGCGCGTAGCGCTGCTGCCCCTGGCGCCAGTCGGTGACGTCCTCGCCGATGGTGATGACGTGCGTGACCGCCGAATCGCCGAGCCGCATGGGCACCTTGGTGATGCGGTACGTGCGCGCGTCGCCGGTGGACGACGACTCCATCTGGTACTCCTGGATGCGCCCGGTGGCGAACACCTCGTCGAACTCGCGCCGCAGCATCTCGAACGGCTGGCGATGGAGGATGTCGAAGATCGTCCGCCCGATCGCCTCGTCGCGCGAGACGCCCTGCATCCCCGTTTCGCGCTTGCGGTTCCAGGCCTTGATGCGGTACTCGCGGTCGATCACGTAGAGGCCGACGGGCAGCGAATCGATGATCTTCTCGGTGAACCGGCGCTCGCGGTCGATCTCGGCCGTGCGGGCCGCCACCTCCACCTCGAGCTGGCGCGACCGTTCCGCGTGCTGCAGCTCCGGGGCCAGCAGGTTGGCGACCGCGGTGAGGAGCAGCCCCTCCTCGTCGCGGAGCGGTCGCCCGACGCGCAGAACGAGCGCCCCCACCCGGCGGTCGCCCGCGGTGACACGCACGGCGCGCACGGTGTGCGTGTCGTCCCCCTCGGCGAGCGCGCCGTTCACCGCCTCCTCGGTCGCCTGCGGGTTTCCGGCGGCCCACGTGCGCACGAGCCCGTCGGCCGTGTGCAGCCACAGTGAGCACTCCTCGGCGTCGAGGGAGCGCCGCATGGTGTCCAGCGCCACGGCGATGCTCGTTTCCAGCGGCCGGCTCGAGTTGAACTCGGCGACGACCGCGGCGAGCGCGTCGAGCGCCCGTGGCACTGCTGCAGTGGAAGAGGACAGGTCAGTCACGATGGTGGGCGTGGTCCGAAACGCGAAGCTATCCCCCGGGACGGGGAGGGACAAGATGACCGAACCCGTCTCTCGGGCGCCCGCGTGTCGCGGTGGCAGGCCGTTCGTTCACCCTGACAGCGTCACGTGCCGTCCTGACCGAGGCGGGCTGGCACGGCCGTTGCCCTTTTGACGGGGCAGCTGCGGCGCGGCGGTGCGCCGCCCTTTCCACCATCACCATCACCATACATGCCACTGATTCTGGGAGGCCCCATGGTTCGCACCACCAAGCTCGTTCCCCCCGTGTTCGGACTGCGCCGGGAAATCGACAAGCTGTTCGAGGACACCTTCGGCAATGCGCGGATGCCGCTGCTTGCGACCAATGCGTGGATGCCGGCCGTGGACATCCGCGAGACGGAGGACGCGCTGCTGTTCGACCTCGAGATGCCCGGCGTGGCCGAGGAGAAGCTCGAGATCACCTGCGAAGGCGGCGTGCTGACCATCGCCGGCGAGAAGCAGGCGCTGCGCCAGGAGGACTCGGGCAAGTACCACATCGTGGAGCGCTCGTTCGGGTCGTTCCGCCGGTCGTTCCAGCTGCCGACGAACGTGCAGGAGGACAAGATCGAGGCGACGCTGACCAATGGCGTGCTGCACGTGCGCGTGCCGAAGATGGAACTGCCCAAGCCGAAGAAGATCGAGGTGAAGGCGGTGAAGGGCTGAGAACTGAAGACGACAGACGACGGTCGACAGACGACAGTTCAGGACGACGCATGTGTCGACTGTCGACTGTCGTCTGTCGTCTACTTGAACCCCCCGAACGCCAATCCCCGCAAGAACGCCTTCTGCGCAACCAGGAAGACGAGCAGCACCGGCACGAGCGCGGCGACCGCGGCCGCCATCTGCCACGGCCAGTTGGCGTAGTACATCCCGTGGAACGACGCGACACCCGCCTCGACGACGCGCAGGTCGGGCGAGCGCGAGACGATGAGCGGCCAGAGGAGCGCCTTCCACGCGTCGATGAAGGCGAAGAGCGCCACGGTGGCGAGCGCGGGACGCGCGAGGGGGAGCGCCACGCGCGTGAAGACCTGCCACTCGGACGCACCGTCGAGGCGGGCCGCGTCCTCCATGTCGCGCGGCAGCGACAGGAAGTACTGGCGCATGAGGAAGATGCTCCACGCGGCGACCAGTTCCACCGACACCAGGCCGGCCATGGTGTCCACCAGCCCCATCGCATCGACGATGAGGAACCGCGGAACGAGCAGCGCGATGCCCGGAATCATCAACGTGCCGAGGTAGACGGCGAACAGCGGCGTGCGCGCGGCGAAGCGGTGTCGCGCGAACGCGTACCCCGCCATCGCGGCGGTGATTACCTGCCCCGCCACGGTGGCCGCGGCGAGGATCAGCGAGTTGCGGAAATAGATGGCGAACGGCAGCGCGGTGAGCGCCTCGGTGAAGTTTGCGAAGCGCGGCGCGGCGGGAAGCAGCGGCGGCGGCACCCGATAGACCTCGAACTCGTCCATCAGCGACGTCGAGAGCATCCACAGGAAGGGCGCGACCATGGCCAGCGCCAGGAGGAGCGCAGCGGCGTAGCCCGCCACGCGGCGGACGCGCGGGTCAGGCATCGGCCGGCTCCCCCTTCACGACGCGCCACTGCAGCGCGGTGAGCGCCAGCAGGAGCAGGCAGAGCACCACGCTCATGGCGGCAGCTACGTCGAAGCGGCGGAATTCCCACGCCGTCTGGTAGATGCGGTACACCAGAACGTCCGTGGCGTGCGACGGCCCGCCCTCGGTCATGATGTACACGAGAGTGAATCCGTGGAACGACCAGATGATCCCGGTGAGCAGCAGGTAGGTGGACACCGGGCGCAGCATCGGCCAGAGGATGAGCCGGAACCGCTGCCACGCGTCGGCGCCGTCGAGGCGCGCCGCCTCGAGCAGCGAGCCGGGAATGGCCTGCAGCCCGGCGAGATAGACCACCATCATGTAGCCGAGCTGGCCCCACGCGCTCACGAGCATCAGGGCCGGCAGGGCGGTGGCGGGGTTGCCCAGCCAGTCGACGCGCGGCAGGTGCACCGCGACCAGCGCGGCGTTCAGCAGGCCGAAGTCGCGGTGCAGCAGCCACTGCCAGACGAGCGCGATGGCGACGGTGGACGCCACGTACGGCAGGAAGACCACGACGCGCAGCACCTTGATGCCCCGCAGCGGCTGGTCGAGCACGAGGGCGGCGGCGAGCGCCGCCACCATCGTGGCGGGCACGTAGAGCGCATACACCAGGCCGTTGCGCAGGGCGCGCCAGAAGAGCGGGTCGGCCGCGAGCTCGCGGAAGTGCGCGAGACCGACGAAGGGCCGGTCGCTCGCCAGCAGGTCCCAGTCGTGCACCGAGATCCAGAGCAGAAACCCGACCGGCCCGATGGTGAAGACGAGCAGGTGGGCGAGGCTGGGCGCAATGAACCCCCACGCGCCGAGCGTCTCGCGCACGCGCGCCGGCCGTGCGGCGTTGGCGTGATGCCACCAGACGGCCCCCAGGGCGAGGGCGCCGGCCGCGGCGACGAGCACGAGCGCGAACTGGGCGAACGCGACGGACGGTGGGCGCAGGGCGACGCGATCAAGCGCGGCACTCCCCGCGGCAAGCGCCGGCGCCAGCGCGCCGGACGCGGTGCGCAGTTGCGCGCCGGAAGCCACCGCGGCGGCAGCGAAGCACCCGCCCGCACCGGCAACCGCCGCCGCGCCGCGGCGCGGCGCCCGCCCGCCGGTGAAGAGGAGCAGGCCCAGCACCGCCGCCAGCGCCAGCACCGCCGGCGCCGCCACGCGCGCGGCGCGCTCCCGCCAGCGCACCGGCACACCGACCGCGCCGATGACGTCCCAGTCCTGGGCGTCCTTGACGGGGGCGGTCACCATCTCGCCCGCAGCGCCGCGCACCACGAGCGGCCTCTCCTCCACGCGGACCGCGGCAGCGTCACGCGCCGCCAGCCCGGCGGGCCAGGCGGGGGACGGAACGACGCCCCGTGCGCCGCGGGCGAGCGCCAGCGCCTCATGCGAACGCGCGGCGCGATCGATGCCGCGCAGCGTCCGCCAGGCGACGCCCACCGTCGCGGCGGCCCAGAGCGCCGCCACCAGCACCAGCGCGCGGCGGTGCGCCGGCGTCATCGGCGTCCCGTCGTCATCGGTGCAGGACGCCGTCCACGGTCGCCGCCGCCTCGCGCGCCGCGTCCTTCACGCGCACGCGGTCCACGACGACGCGATCGACGAGATCCATCATGGCCTTCTCGATCTCCCGGTACTGCGCCACGCGCGCCCCCCACGGCACGCCGCCGTAGGGCACCTGCCACAGGAAATCCATCTCCATTCCCGTGGAATCCTTCGCCGCCGACTCGTAGGCCACGGTCATCAGCGTGGGGATCTCGAGCCCCGACGCCGCGCGTCGGCGCTGGGCGTCGGCGCGCACCATCCACGCCGCCAGTTTCACGGCGAGCTTCCGGTGCGGCGTGTTGTACGGCACGGCCCACCCGCTCGCGAACAGCGGCGTCTTCACCTGGTGCCCCGTCGTGCGCGGCACCGAGACGACGCCCAGCTGCACTCGCCCCTGCTCGAGGTAGCGGCGCAGGCGCGGAATCAGCCAGTGGCCGCTCGTCAGCAGGCCGAGTCGTCCGCTGTAGAAGAGCCGCTGCTCGAAGCCCAACGACCCGCCCGCCGCGCTCGGCGGCGGCGCGTAGCCGCGCCGCGGCAGGTCGGTGAGCAGCGTCAGCGTGCTTTCGGCCGCCGGGGTGTCGATGGCGCCAGTGGCGCGCTGGCCGTCGGGCGTGAGGATGTCGGCCCCCGCGCTCCAGAGCCACCCCTGCCAGGCATAGAGCTGACGGTCGAGGATCGTGCCCCACTGGTCCACCGTACCGTCGCCGTCGGTGTCGCGCGTGAGGGCACGCACCGCGGCGAGGAACTCGTCCTGCGTCCAGCCATTCTTTGGCGGCGCCAGGCCGGCCTTGGCGAACAGCGCCCGGTTGTAGTAGTAGACCATGGGCGAGAAGCCCTTGGGAAACGCCAGCAGCTTGCCCCTCACGCGGAACGGCTCGACCACCTGCGGGAAGAACAGCCCGAGCTGCACGCCCACACGCTCGGCAAACGGCTGCAGGTCGAGCACCACGTCGCGCGCCGCGAACGCCGCCACGTCGATGCCGTCGAGCAGGAACACGTCGGGCGGCGACCCCGCGCCGATGGACGTGAGCACCTTCTCGCGATACTCGGCGTTGCTCGACACCGGATCGTTGACGATGTGCACGCCCGGATGCGCCGCCTCGAAGGCGCGGAACTCCACCGCGTCGATGGCGTTCTCTTCGGGGCTCTGCCACGAGGTGATGCGCAGCGTCACCGCCCCGTCCGTGCGGCAGCCGCCGAGGACGAGGGCCAGCGCGATGGCGGCGAGGCGTCGCGCGGTCATGCTACGACAACCTCGCGCCATCGCCCGCCCGGAAGCACAGCCCCTGCCCCGGCGCCACGCGCACGCCGACCTCGTCGCCCGCGCGCCAGGGTGCCTCGCCCGCGACGCGCGCCACGAGCTCCTCGCCGCTCCGCAAGCGCACGCGCACCAGCGATTCGGGGCCGAGGGGCTCGACCAGCGTGACGGCCGCCGGGGAGGCGTCGATCGCGGCGCCGACCACGAGGTGCTCGGGGCGCACGGCGAGCACCGCGTCGGCGTGCGCGCCGACGCGCGCGTCGCACGACAGCGCGCCCTCGAACCGCGTGCCCGTGGTGCGACCCGCCACCGTGTTGATCGACGGCGAGCCGATGAACCGTGCGACGGCGAGCGACGCCGGGTCGCGGTAGAGCGTCATCGGCGCCCCCTCCTGCATCACCCGGCCGGCGGCCATGACGGCGACCGTCTGGGCCATCGTCATTGCCTCCACCTGGTCGTGCGTGACATAGAGCATGGTGGCGCCCAGGCGGCGGTGCAGCGCCACCAGCTCCGCCCGCGTCTGGGCCCGCACCTGCGCGTCGAGGTTGGACAGCGGCTCGTCGAACAGGAAGAGCGCCGGCTCGCGCACGATGGCGCGCGCCAGCGCCACACGCTGGCGCTGGCCGCCCGACAGCTGCGCCGGCTTGCGGTCGAGCAGCGCGCCGATCTCGAGCAGCTCCGCCGCGTGCGACACCCGACGCGCCACCTCGGCGCCGGCCGTGCGCCGCACCTTCAGCGGGAAGCCGATGTTCTCGCGCACCGTGAGGTGCGGGTAGAGCGCGTAGTTCTGGAAGACCATGGCCACGTCGCGGTCCCGCGGCGGCAGCCACGTGACCTCGTGATCGCCGATGCGCACTTCGCCGCTCGTTGGTTCCTCGAGCCCGGCGACGCAGCGCAGGATGGTCGTCTTGCCGCACCCGGACGGGCCGACGAGCGCGGTGAACGCGCCTTCGCCGACGGTGAGCGTGACGTCATCCACGCCGACGACGCCGCCGGCGAAGCGCTTCACGAGCCGCGTGATGGCGAGCGCGGCCATCAGCCGGGGAGCTCCACGGCCTCGCCGAGCACCGACTCCAGGCGGTCCCCGCCGCTGATGACGGTGAACTTGTCGCCGACGATGCGCACCTCGAGGGCGCGGCCCCGCACGCGCACGCCGGTGAGCGTGAGCTGCTCGAGCCCCAGCGGAAACGGATCGATGGTCACCCCGTGTTCGTGCGGCCGCACGCCGGCGGCGTACTGCAGGATGAGGTCGGCCACCCACGAATGCTGGTAGTCGTCGATGCCGCGGTACACCGACGCATGCCCGGTGAACGGGTTGTAGTGCTCGTAGCAATTCGGGCGGCGCAGGTCGCCGTCGTGGAACATCATCCGCACGAAGCGCTTGATGAGGTCGCCGGCCTGCGCACGCAGGCCATGGGCGCCCAACCGCGACGCCGCGGCGAGCGCCTCGACGAGGTGGCTGTTGGTCATCGGCCACGTGCGCCCGTTCCACGGGCAGACGTGGCGCTTGCCCTTCCACTCGGCCTCGGCGTTGAACAGCGGGTCGCTGAGGCTCGACGACGGCACGGGGAACGGCGTCCAGAAGCGCGCGGGATCGAGCAGCGCGTGGCGCAGGCCCCGCAGATGCGACTCGTCCACGATGTCCGTGAAGTACGGATAGAAGCAGACCGCCGCCTGCACGCCGGTGCGCGCCCCGGTGGCCGGGTGGACGTCGGAGAACATCTCACTGGCCGGGTCCCACATCTCGCCGCGCACCGCGTCGCGCGTGCGCGTCGCCAGCGCCTTCCAGCGCGACGCGTCGCCGGCGGCGCGCGACGCGTAGCGCTCGAGGGTGCGGAAGAGCACGTAGGCGTAGACCGTCACGTCGATGCCCTTGAGGCGCAGGCGGTTCTCCCACCCGTACCGGTCGGCATCCGGGTCGACCGCCTGGTAGCGGCTCATGTATTCCTGGCCCGTCTCGTACTGGTCCACGACATCGAACATCCCGGTGCCGCCCGCGTCGCGGGTCCGCACCATCCACTCGGCGAAGCGCGCCATGGCCGGGTAGAGCTCGGCGATGAACGCATCGTCGGGCCAGGCGGCGTCGAGCGCCATCAGCGCGCCGCCCCAGTCGGCGTGGTAGTAGTCCGTGCCGGTCAGGTGGTTGGCGTAGATGCGCCCGTGCAGCGCGCCGTCGTCCTTCTGGTGGCCGAAGAAGGTGCGCAGCACGCCGCGGGCATGCGACGGGTCGTCGAGCCAGCGCAGCTCGCGCGCGTGGCACTGCGCGGAGTACGAGATGGGCTGGTGGAAGAAGCCGATTCCCTCGCACATCGACGGCCAGCGATGGTTGCCGTGCCCGGCCGCGGTGGCGTTCAGGTGCAGGCCGTACCAGCGGTAGTAGTAGTACGTCTCGAGGTAGGGGTCGGAGCAGCGGAGCTGCGGCACCCGCTCGAACCAGGCATGCCAGCGGCGGCGGCTCGCGCCGGCGATGGTCCCGTGCGTGGGCCGCACGCGGCGCAGCGCCTCGTGCACCGGCAGGGCGGCGTCATCGGCCGTGACCTTCATGGCGAAGACGGCCGACGCGCCCTGGTACCCAATGTCGATGGTGCGATGCACCGCGGCGTAGAACAACCCGTCGGGCGAGATGCCCTCGTCGCGCACGGTGCGCGACAGGCCGCTCGCGCGCCATTGCTCCACGAAGGGCGTGTAGCGCCAGTGCGGCTGCGGCGCGCTCCGCTCGCTGCGCGAGGCCGCCCAGCTGGTCGGTTCGCCCACGCAGGCCAGCTCGGCCCGCACCTTCAGCGGCTGCTGCCGCCGGTCGCTGAGCACCCGCGGGAACCGCACCGCCCCGTCCGTCCACGTCGCCTCGCCCATCGGCACGGTGGCGCCGTCCTGTGCCGTCCAGGCCACGAGGTGCACCTGCACCGGTTCGTAGGCCGCAAACCGCCACTCCGAGACGAACACGCCGCCCGGGTGCACCGTGCGCACCTCGGTGGCCGTGATGCCCGACTCCAGGCGATAGCTGACGGTGAGGTCGGCCGGCGTCCAGCGGCGCGACGTGGCGCGCACCGGCACCTCGTTGCCCGCCAGGTCCAGCACCGTGACCGTGAAGAGCGGCGCGAACGGGTACTGGTAGACCGTCGCCTCGTCCCAGAAGCCGGGCGTGTCGAGCCAGGCGGGATACGTGGGCGCGAAGAGCGTGCCATCGCCGGCTCCCAGGTACCACTTGTCGTCGCGGGCGAGGTGTTCGATGGGGTCGAGCATCAGCCGTCGGGGGAAGCGTCGGCCCAAAGTTCGCACGTGGTACGCCGGGTCACAATGCGCCGGCGCGGGGCGCGGCCCGGCGGCGGCCGCCCCCGGAAGACGAAACCGGCGCGGGACTCATCCCGCGCCGGATCGCGCCGCCCCGCAATCGCCGAATCCGCTAGTCTGCGTCGTCGTCCGATGACGCGGCCGAGCCCGAAGTTGCCGGCGCCGCCGCGGTCCACTTCTTCACGATCACCACGATGAAGATGGCCCCGCCAATCACCAGCAGCGCGGGGAGCGCGTAGACGAGCACGTTGAAGCCGTGCGCCTGCGGCTCGAGCAGGATCCACTCGCCGTACTTGGAGATGAAATAGTCCTTCACCTGCTGTTGCGACTTGCCCGAGGCCAGCTGTTCCTTGACCACGGTGCGCATCTGCTGCGACAGCTCGGAGGGCGAGTCCTGGATGGACAGCCCCTGGCAGACGGGGCACCGCAGCTGCGACGCCACCGACTTGGTGGCCGACTCGAGCGTGGCGTCGTTCTTCTGCGCGTCGGTGAGCGTGCCCTGCACCTGCACGCGCAGCGCGCCGCTGTCCTGCGGGGCGTTCCGCGGCGCGGCCGGCAGGTCCGGCGCCTGGGCGCCGGCGGCATGGCCCGCGATCACGCACGCGGCAGCAAGCGAGAGCGCCGAGCGCCAGGTTGCATGCAGCGTCGTCATTGGGCCTTCCCCCCCTTCGTGGCCGGCACGGCCGTGTCGCCGGACGGCGCGGCGGGTGCCGCGGCCGGCGCCGAGGCCTGCGCCGCGGCAATCAGCGAGTCCACCTTGAGCCGCACCATGCCCGGCGTCACCGGCCCCGTGTTCTTGAACGCCACGCGCCCGGTGGCGTCGAGAAAGAACGTCTCGGGCACGCCGTACAGGCCGTAGTCGATGGCGACGCGGGCGCCGGGATCGTCCACCGACGGGTACGACTGCCCGCCCATCTCGGAAATCCACCCGAGTCCCTTGTCCGGCACGTCGTTGTAGAGCACGCCGAGGAACTGCACCGGCTGTCCCTCGTAGGTGGCCGCCACCTGCGACAGGCTCGCGTGTTCGTCGCGGCACGCCAGGCACCACGACGCCCAGAAATTCAGCACCACCACCTTCCCCTTGAGGTCGGCCAGCCGCACCGTGTCGCCCACCGGACGCGCGAGGCCGGCCTGCCCGGGAGAGAACACCGCCAGGGCGAACGGCGGCGCCTGCCGCCCGGGCAGCGGCGAGGGAATGTTGTTCGGGTCGCGCGTCAGCCCCCACGCGAACAGTCCGATGACGGGCGCGGCCGCAGCCGCGGCAATCCACGCACGCTTCCAGTTCACGACTGGCCCTCCGTCCGGGGCGTCGCCGCGGCCGGCACGGCCGCCGCACGCGGCGCACGTTCCCGACCCGGCCAGACGCCGATGATCGCACCGAAGCAGACCACGAACCCGCCGAACCAGATCCAGGGCACGAGCGGCTCCCAGATCACCTTCACCGTCACGTTCGAGCCGTCCTGCTTGAACGCCATCAGGTTGAGGTACAGGTCGCCCGACAGCATGCTCCGCACCTGCGGCGTCGGCACCGGCGACGACGACGTGGGATAGTAGTTCATGCGCGGCTCGATGACGCCGACCACGCGCGCGCCGTCCATGACTTCCATGGTCGCGCCAATCACCTGGCGCTGCTTCTCCTCGCGGCCCCACGCGTTCTTGAAGCGCACGGTGTGCCCCGACACGGTCAGCGACTCGCCGGGCTTCAGCGTCGCCTCCTGCTCCGTCTTGAACGTCGACGACGCCGTGACACCGAGGGCGACGAGGACGATGCCGATGTGCGCCACGTACCCGCCGTAGCGCCGGCGGTTGCCGGCGACGAGGCGCGAGAGCGCCGTGAGCCAGCCCTCGCCATGCGCCTTCACGCGGGCGTTGGCGCCGCGCACGAACTCCTCGACATTGACGCCCAGCGCGAAGCCGGCAAAGACGAATGCGAGCACCGCGTAGATGTTGCGCGCGCCGGCCACCAGCACCAGGACACCCGCGACCACGCCGAGCACCACGCCCGGCAGCAGCTTGGCCTTCACCTCGGGCCCGGCCCCCTTGCGCCACGGCAGCGCCGGCCCGACACCCATCAGGAAGAGCAGCGCCACCATCAGCGGGATGCTCATGCGGTTGAAGAACGGCGTCCCCACGCTGACCTTGATGCCGCGCGCCGCCTCGGCCACCAGCGGGAAGAGCGTCCCGATCAGCACCGTGAACATGAAGACGGTGAAGAACAGGTTGTTCAGCAGGAAGGCCGTTTCGCGCGAGAACGGCGCGTCGAGGCGCCCCTCGGAGCCCAGCTTGTCGCTGTTGCCGGCCACCATCACCAGCGTGACGACCAGCACGAGGGCGATGAAGCCGAGGAAGTAGTAGCCGATGGTCCCCTGCGTGAAGGCGTGCACCGACGAGATGATGCCCGAGCGCGTGAGGAACGTGCCGAGGATCGTCAGCACGAAGGTGCCGACCATCAGGTTCAGGTTCCACAGCTTGAGCATCCCGCGCCGCTCCTGCACCATCACCGAGTGCAGGAAGGCCGTGGCCGTGAGCCACGGGATGAACGAGGCATTCTCGACGGGATCCCACGCCCAGTAGCCGCCCCAGCCCAGGACCTCGTACGACCACCACATGCCGGCGATGATCGCCGCCGACTGGAAGCCCCAGGCGGTCAGCGTCCAGCGCCGGGTCAGGCGGATCCATTCGTCGCTCGCCACCTCGCCCGAGAACATCGCGCCCATGGCGAAGGCGAAGGGGACGGTGAAGCCGACATAGCCGAGGTAGAGCAGCGGCGGGTGCACACCCATCAGGATGTGGTTCTGCAGCAGCGGGTTCGGGCCGGGGCCGTCAAACGGCACGGGGAAGACCGCCTGGAACGGATTGGCGGGCCCGAGCAGCAGGATGTGGAAGAAGACCGCGACCACGAGGATGGTGGCGGCGGCGTACGGCACGAGGTTGCCCTCGCGCTTGCGGTTGAACCAGACGACGGCCGCCGCGTACATGCCGAGTACCCACGCCCAGAAGACGATGGAGCCCTCGAGCGCGCCCCAGAGCGAGATGATGGTGTAGAACGTCGGCGTCGCCCGGCTGCCCACCTGCGCGACGTACGAGATGCTGAAGTCGTGCGACACCAGGCCCCACACGAGGGCGAGGGTGGAGATGGTCACCAGCACGAAGTTGGTGTAGACCGCGGCGTACACCAGGTTCAGCCAGTCGCGGCGGCCGCGACGCACCGCAATCGGCGCGAGCAGCGCCCCGAGCGCGGTGACCGCGAGCGCAACCACGATGGCATTGGAGGCAATCAGGCGGGTCATGTCCCCGCGCTCTTCATGAGGGACTTGTACATCTCGGCCGGGCGTTCGCCCTTGGTCGGCGCCTTGTACTCGTTGGAGTGCTTCACCATGAGGCTGGTGCTCTCGAAGACGCCGTCACGGCCGTAGCGCCCCTCGACCACCACGCCCTGGCCGTCCTTGAACATCTGCGGCGGCGCGCCCTTGGAGTGCACGGCGATCTCCTGCGTGCCGTCGGTGACGGCGAAGCGCAGGTCGAGCGCCTTGTCGTCCCACGTCACCGAGCCGGGCTTCACCTGGCCGCCGAGCCGCACCGGCACGTCGAACCCCTGCTCGCCCTTGGCCGCCAGCTCCTTGGGCGTGAGGAAGTAGACGACGTTGCTGTCGAGGCCGCCGTAGATCAGCCAGCCGAATGCAATGGCGAGCACGCCGACCGCGGCCAGCGCCCCCCACTTGGTCTTCTTCTTCATCGTCATGTCCGGTATCCCCCCTTGACTGCCTGGTCGTACTCCGCCCGGGCGCGGCGCGCCGATCCCACGGCATGCGCCAGCAGGGCCCCGAGCACCACCCACGTGATGACGTACGCCGCGACGACGTACGCGATGCCGCCGTTCTCGATCATGCCGTTAGCCATCGATCCCTCCCAGCGCCGCCGCCTGCGACACGTGTTCCGCGGCCCGCTCGTAACGCGCCGCCTCGTAGCGGCGCCAGATGAACCACGCGGTGAGCAGCGTGAACGCCGCCAGGTTGAGCAGCAGCCCGCGCAGGTATTCCGGCGACAGCGACCGCGGGTTGCTCTGGATCTGGTGCATGGTGCGCCACCACTTCACGGACATCCAGACGATGGGCACGTTGATCGCCCCGATGATCCCCACCACGGCGCTCCACTGCCCGCGCCGGTGCGGGTCCTCCACGAACGAGCGCAGGGCAAGATACCCCACGAGGATCAGAAAGAGCACGAGCGTGCTCGTGAGGCGCGCATCCCACGTCCACCACACCCCCCACGTGGGCCGCCCCCAGATCATCCCCTGCACCAGCGTCAGCCCGCAGAACACCGCCCCGACCTCGGCCGACGACGCGGCCAGCAGGTCGGCACGCTCGTCCTCCTTCCAGAGGAAATAGAGCGACCCGAACAGCACGACGCCGACGGCCGCGAACTCCACCCAGGCCGACGGGACGTGCACGTACATGATCTTCTGCAGGTGGCCCATCATGGCGTCGGCCGGCGACGTGAGGACGGCGTACGCCTGCGTGAAGATGAAGAAACCGAAGACGAGCCAGCCGAACGCCGCGTGCAGCGGCCGGGGCGGTTCGAACGAAGGGGTCGGCGCGGGGGACATGGACAAATCAGACCTCGATCACGTATTCAAAGCCCAGAAAGGTCGCCACGAGGAAGATCACGTCGAACAGCGAGAGCATCTGCACCCAGGCCCCGGAGGCGTTCAGGAGATCGCCGAGGAGGAAGGCCTTGGTGGCCTCCATCGACGCCAGCAGCACCGGGATGAGCATGGGGTAGAGCAGGAGCGGGAGCAGCACCTCGCGCGCCCGGCTGCGGCTCGACATCGCCGCATAGAAGGTGCCCAGCGACACGATGCCGACCACGCCGAGCATCATGATGCCGAGCAGCGCCGCCCATTCCGCCGGCACGCGCACGGCGAAGAGCACGATTCCGACCGCGACGACGATCACCAGCATCGCCAGCACGAACAGCAGGTTCGCGATCAGCTTGCCGGCGAAGATCGCCCAGCGCGACCCCGGGTAGAGCAGCAGCGCCTCGAGCGCGCCGCCGTCGAGTTCCACCTGGTACGAGCGGTTGAACGCCAGCACGCTCGCGAACAGGATCGCCAGCCACAGCGCGCCGGCGGCCGCGCTCTGCAGCGCCTTGCCGTCGGGGCCGAGCGCGAGGCCGAAGAGCACCAGGATGGTGACGCCGAGCGCGGCCACCGCGCTGAAGCCCGCCTTGGAGCGGCGCTCGGTGGTGAGGTCCTTCCACACGATGGCGCGAATGCGCCGCACGTCGTCGCGGAAGGCCATCAGGAGATGCCCGCCGCGCCGACCGGCAGCGTGATCGCCTGCGGTGAGTCGCCGCCGTGCCGGAGGTCGGCGGCGGTCGGCGTGTGCACGCGGCCGTCGCGGATGGTCACCGTGCGGTCGAGCACGCCCTGCGCCGGCACCAGGTCGTGCAGCACCACCACCGCCGCGCCGCCCGCGGCGTTGAGCTCGCGGATGAAACCGTTCATGAGCGCAATGCCCGCGACGTCGAGATTGTTGTACGGCTCGTCGAGGAGAAGCAGGCGCGGGCGCTGGAGGATGAGCCGCGCCAGCGACAGGCGCCGCTGCATGCCGGCGGAGAAGCCGCGCACGCGCTCGTGCGCCACGTGGGTGAGCCCGACGCGCTCGAGCGCGGCGTCGATGTCGGCCTCGGGAAAGCCGAGCATGGTGGCGGCGAAGGCCAGGTTCTCGCGGGCGCTCAGGTCGTCGTAAAGCCCGGGGACGTGCGAGAAGAAGCCCACGTGGTGCCGCACGACGTCGCCGTCGGATTTCACGTTGGCGCCGTAGACGAAGCAGTCGCCGGCCGACGCCTTCAGCAGCGTGGCGACGATGCGCAAGAAGGTGCTCTTGCCGCAGCCGTTGTGGCCGAGCAGGCCGACCATCTCGCCGGCTTCGACCTTGAGCTGTACCCCACGCAGCACCCAGCGTGCGCCAAAACGCCGCGCGACGCCCCGCGCATCAAGCGCAAGGTCAGGTGACAGAAGGGGGGCTGTAGTTGACACGCAGGAAATCAGGGCAATTGGATCGCAGTTTGCCAGCCGCAGGATGCCGATAAAATGTACGGCTTTACCCTACACGCCAAGTAACTGTGGAATAAGGGGTTGCGTCATGTTGAGCCGGCTGGTGTGCAGGGAAAGCGAAGATGGCGGCCCCAAGGAATACCCGTCTCGACGCGCCGCGTTCGGCGGATGCAACACGACGGGGACCGGCACGCGCCGATCCCCGTCGCTGGCGATGCATGGAGCGTATCGGGATCGAACCGATGACCTTCCGGTTGCAAACCGGATGCTCTCCCAGCTGAGCTAACGCCCCGAGTGAGAGGGAAAGATAAAGGGTATGAGCGGCGGAGGGCAGATGGCAGGGGGCAGATGGCAGGGGGCAGATGGCAGAGGGCAGATGGCAGAGGGCGGAGGGCGGTGGGACGATTCGATGGCGAGGGCAATCTCTTGGTGATGGTCGCGCCGAGGCGGGAGCCGAGAATGACACATGTATCCACTCTCCCGGCTGCAGGTGTACGCCCAGGCGGTCGAGCTCGCGCGAGTCTGTTACGCGCAATCTCGCCGGATTGCCGACCGAGACCTGCAATCACAACTCGTGCGCGCCACGCGTTCGATCCCGGCGAACCTCGCCGAGGGCGCCGGAAGCGGTTCGCAAGCCGCCTTCGCCCGATACATCGCCATCGCCGCCGCTTCGACGCGCGAAGTCCGCTGCCATCTCGAAATCGCACGGGATGCGACCCTGCTCGACGACGACGCGTACCACGAACTCCTCGAGCGCATCGACAATCTTGCGCCCCGCCTCTACAAGCTGCTCGACGCAGTACGCCGCAATGACAAGCGGCGGACCAGGAGCACGCCCTGATCCGCCGCCCTCCTCTGCCACCTGCCATCTGCCACCTGCCATCTGCCCTCTGCCTTCGGCCTGCTCACTCGTGAGCGGGCAACGGCTCCATCGTCTTCGGGTCACACGGCACCTGCACCTCGTCGCGGTACGGCGAGGTCATCAGGAAGACGCGCATCTTGGGGAAGCCGTCCATGAACTGCGTGTACAACCAGCCGAATGCCCCGAGGAAGCCGACGAAGAGCGCCAGCTCCCACTTGCCCAGCGGTGCCGTGCCCTTGTCGCGCAGGCCGTAGATGGACGGGTACACCTCGATGTAGCGCTGCAGCCACAGGCCGACGAACGCGCTGGCGGCGAAGACCATCATCGTCGGTGTCCACAGCTTGGCCTTCACGCTCAGCAGGCCGAAGAACGGCAGCAGGAAGGTCAGCACGACCACCGCCACGGTGAGGTTCGTCCACGCGCCGGTCAGGCGCAGGGTGAAGAAGTGGGTCTCCTCGGGCATGTTGCCGTACCAGATCACGAGGTACTGCGAGAACGTCAGGTAGCCCCAGAACGCGGTGAACGCGAAGCAGAGCTTGCCGATGTCGTGGTACTGCTTCTCGGTGATGAGGTCGTGCGCGTCGAGGTGGTGGTTGAACCAGCGCACCAGGCCGCTGAAGATCATGAGCGCCACCAGCCAGCCGCCCATGAACACCTGCCAGCCGTACATGGTGCTGAAGAAATGCGGATCGAGCGACATGCTCTGGTCCCAGGCCAGCACGCACCAGCCGAAGCCGAACAGCAGCGCCATGATCACCGCCATGTACCCCTGCCGGCTGTGCGTGCTGTGCAGCTCGCGGCGCTCCTCGCCGAAGCCGCGGCGCATGGCGGCGCGGAGCCCCGCCGCCCACGGCGCGCCTCCCTCGGGGCTGATGCCGACGTCGAGGCGCACTGACGTCCACACGTACCAGAGCTGCAGCACCACGATCGCGCCGAACACGCCCACCGAGCGTGCCCAGAAGAAGCCGTGCCCGAGATACAGGTCCTTGGCCGGGATCAGCTCGCCCGTCCCCGGCATGTCCCACCACGGGTATACGTAGCGGTTGCCGACGAAGATCGTGAGCAGCAGCGCGACAAAGGCGAACGGCAGGAAGGCGGCGAACCCTTCCATGATACGGATCACCGAGCGCGACCAGCGGGCCGTGGTGATGCGCTGCACCGCGACGAACATCACCGCCGCCGACGCGATGGTCGTGAAGAACAGCCAGTTGACGTGGAAGGCCTGCCACGCGCGGCCGTTGCCGCGCGCGGCGCCGTAGACGAACACGGCGAACCCGGCGACGAACATGGCCAGGAACGCCTGCTTGACGCCCGCCGGGATGGGCTTGTACAGCACGGCCTGCACGCGTTCGCGCGAGGGGCACGGGGTTTCATGGGCGCTCATGGCTGGCCCTCCGTCTTGGTCTGTCCCGCCCCGGCCTTCGGCATGGCCGTCAGCACGGGACGCACGAATGGCACGCTGCGCGTGGGGCCGATGCGCGTGAAGCCGGGGAGCTTGTCGCCGGTCTCGCCGGGCAGGCCAGCCGGCGTGGTGTCGGCCACCACGCCCGCGATCTTGCCCTGCACGGCGCGGATGTAGTTCACGACGTCCCACCGGTCCATCTCTTCAATGCGGTTGTACGACGGCATCAGGCCGCGGCCGTTGCGGATCATGCCCCAGATGTAGCCGTCGGTGAAGTTCTTGGCGCGGTCCGAGACGAGCGGCATGGGCACCATGCCGAGCTTGGTCGCCGTGCCGTCGCCCTTGCCGGCGCGGCCGTGGCACGGCGCGCAGTTGATCTGGAAGTAGATGCGGCCGCGGCGCAGCGAGGCGGAGTCGGCTGGCACGGGGTTGGCCAGCGTCGACATGCTGTCGATGACGTTGGGGAGCTGCCCGTACGACACGACCCACGGCGGCATCAGCGTGCCGTTCGTCGACACCGACGCCTCGGGATTGCCGCGGAATCCCTTGGTCTCGGCGGAGTCGGGATTGAACACCTGCCACGGCTTGATGTTCGGCTGCGACTTGAAGTCGGTGAACCAGCTGCAGGCGCCGAGCGCCAGCGGGAGCGCGGCCACCACCGCGCGTCGGAGGAAGGCCCTAGCGCTCACCGCGCACCTCCACCGCCCCGTGCTTGCGCAGCAGCGCCGCGGCAGTCGCCGCGCGCTCAGGCGTGCATTCCACCCAGATGCCATAGTCCCCGTGGCTGAATCGCGGGTCGTAGCCGACCGTCAGGGTCAATCGCGGAATCCCCGCGTGGATGAACAGGCCGGCGACGGTCGAGAGCGCGCCGACCAGCACGAAGACCTCGAAGCCGAAGATTGTGTACGGGATCCACGACGCGAAGGCCTTGCCGCCGACGACGAGCGGCCAGTACGTGGAACTCCAGATCGCGATCCAGTAGCCGAACAGGCAGCCGGCGAGCCCGCCGAAGAGCATGTACCGGCGCACCGGGCTGGTCGGGGGCGCCACCGCCACCTCGAATTCATGGCGCGGCGTCGGCGTGAAGACCGTGACGTCGCCGATCCGGACATGCTTGAGCTCGGTGATGGCCTCCACCGCGCTGTCCAGCTCCTTGAAGTGACCGAGGACGCCGCGCATTAGTGGGCCCGTCCCGTTTGGGGTTCGAAGTCCTCGGCATCCGCCGGTGTGTGCGCGTGCGAATGCCGCACGCGCGGCGGCACGATCTCCTTGGACTCGGAGATGGCGATCACCGGCAACTGCCGGATGAAGAGCAGGAACCACATGAAGAACCAGCCGAACGACCCGAGCAGGATGCTGTAGTCCACCCACGTCGGCGAATAGGTCGTCCACTGCCACGGCTCGAACTCGTGCGACAACGACGGCACGACGATCACGAACCGCTCGAACCACATGCCGATGTTGATCGTGATGGAGAGCATCCACAGCCACGTCGGGTTGCGGCGCAGCTTCTGCGAGAACAGCGACAGCGGCAGGATCATGTTGCAGGTGAGCATGATCCACGCCGCCCACCACCACTGCCCGAAGACGCGGTTCCAGAAGTAGTCCTTCTCCGCCGGCACGCCGCCGTACCACGCAATGAAGAACTCGACGAGGTACGCGCACCCCACGACCATCGACGTGAACAGCGCCAGCTTGGCCGCGGCGTCGAGGTGGTTGAGTGTCACGTAGTGCTGCAGGCGGAAGAACTTCCGGATGGGGATGATGATCGTGAAGACCATCCCGATGCCGGAGAAGATGGCGCCGGCCACGAAGTAGGGCGGGAAGATCGTCGTGTGCCAGCCCGGCGTGAGCGCCATGGCGAAGTCGAACGACACCACCGAGTGCACCGACAGCACCAGCGGCGTGCTGACCGCGGCGAGGAACAGGTAGGCGCGGGCAAAGTGCCGCCACTCACGCTCGCTGTTGCGCCAGCCGAACGACAGGAACGAGAGGATGGCGCGCCGCGTCGGGTTCTTCTCGCGATCGCGCAGCACGGCGATGTCGGGGATGAGGCCGACGAACAGGAACGTCGTCGAGATGGTGAGGTACGTGGAGATGGCGAACACGTCCCACACGAGCGGCGACTTGAACTGCGGCCAGAGCAGGCGCCAGTTGGGGTACGGAATCAGCCAGAAGAACTTCCACGGCCGGCCGATGTGGATGATCGGGAAGAGCCCCGCCGTCATCACGGCGAACACCGTCATGGCCTCGGCCGCGCGGTAGATCGTCGTGCGGAAGCCGGCGCGGAAGAGGTAGAGGATGGCCGAGATCAGCGTCCCGGCGTGGCCGATGCCGACCCAGAACACGAAGGTGATGATGTAGACGCCCCACATCACCGGCGGGTTGTAGCCGGCCACCCCCAGGCCCTGCTGGATCTGGTACATCCACGCGCTGATGCCGATCGCGAGGCAGGCCATGGCGACGAGCAGCGCGGCGAACCACGCCTTCGTCGGGCGCAGCGTCGCGGAGATCTCGTCGTCCACCTGCTCGTAGTCCCGGACCGCCGGGAGCTGCACGTTCGCCGAGGCAATGTTCGGCCGCTTCGGCTCGTAGGCGATGGTTGCCATCGTCTGCGCCCCCTTACGCCGTGGCCCCGGCCGGGGCCGGGTGGTTGATCTTCTTCAGGTAGACCACCGCGGTGAACGTGTTCAGTTCCTCGAACACGTGGTACGCGCGACGGTCCTCGATGTACTTGGCCACCGTCCAGTTGGCGTCGGCGGCGTCGCCGAACACGATGGCGCGCGACGGGCACGCCTGCGCGCACGCCGTCGTGAACTCGTCGGGTTGCAGCTCGCGGTTCTGCACCTTGGCCACCGTCTCGGCCTCGCGGATGCGCTGCACGCAGAACGAGCACTTCTCCATGACGCCCTTGCCGCGCACCGTGACGTCGGGATTGAGCTGCCAGTTCAGCGGCTCGGGGAAGGCGTACTGCGCGCGATCGGGCTCGCCGTACCCGAACCAGTTGAAGTAGCGGACCTTGTACGGGCAGTTGTTGGAACAGTAGCGCGTGCCGACGCAGCGGTTGTAGACCTGCACGTTCAGGCCGTCGGGCGCGTGGTAGGTGGCGTACACGGGGCAGACGGGTTCGCACGGCGCGTTGCCGCAGTGCTGGCACATCATCGGGATCACCCGCGCCTCGGGGTGATGCTCCGGGTTCCAGGCGACGTCCTTGTACTCGCGGTCGATCTCGTAGTAGCGCTCGAGGCGCAGCCACGCCATCTC
>Ga0334722_10002202_pt1 | contig 22444 bp, 25 predicted proteins | sample C3_bottom_MG_FD_207210 | JGI IMG/M metagenome (GOLD analysis project Ga0334722, IMG submission 207210) | Sediment microbial communities from Yellowstone Lake, YNP, Wyoming, USA - C3_bottom | ecosystem: Environmental > Aquatic > Freshwater > Lake > Sediment | place: USA: Wyoming | collected... | reverse complement strand
AGAATTTTTAATTTAGTCAAAAACCTAAATGAAGATATTGAAAGATTAAAAAACCTTGAAGAGGAAGAATTAACCATTGGTGCTGCCTCAACTATCGGCGGATATGCTCTGCCCTGCAGCATTTATATTTTTCAAGAAAAGTACCACTCTGCCCGAATTAAGCTTACTATTATGAACACTGAAAAAGTAATTGAATCTCTTTTAGACCGGCAAATTGATATTGGCCTTGTGGAAAGTAATATTGAAAGTAACGAATTTATATCATCTCATCTTACCTATGACGAGCTTGTGTTAGTGGTACCAAATAATACCTCCTTTAAAACCAAAGAAATTATCACCATTGAGGACTTAAAAACTCTCCCCTTAATTATTCGGGAAAAGGGATCAGGTATCCGGCAGACAGTCGAAAACGCCCTCGGAGAAAAAGGACTTAAAATTTCAGATTTAAACATTGTCATGGAAGTAAACAGCATCGATGCCATAAAAATTGCGGTTGAATCGGGCAAAGGAGTGTCTTTGCTTCCCCGCTTTGCCGTCAAAAAAGAACTTCGCACCGGTAGTTTAAAATCGGTAAAAGTAAAAGATATTTCCCTCCTCCACCCCTTTGTAGCTATTACTTTAAAAAATAAAAAGCGCTCCCTCTTAGAGAAAAAGTTTTTAGCGTTTATAAATTCTCCAAAAGAACGGGGTTTCTGCTAAAAAAGCCTGAAAGCACTTGGCTTTCAGGCCTTTCTTTTAGCTTAACGGTTTTGCCTCTGAAATATACCAGTTATTGTTTACCCTTTTTAAAGTTATTTCATACTTTAGCGGTCTTGCTACAAGAGAATCCAGTTTTTTCTCGGGATATTTTATGGTAAAGAAATCACCGGTCACTTCACTTTCTACCAGTAATTTTACAGTATCGGTCTTTTGTTGCTTTATTTCTATTTTTTTATAATCTATTTTATATAACACAAACTTGGTGTCGTTTTTTCTCAAATACTCAAGATATCTTAAAGCCTGAGAAAGCTGAGGTTCGACATAAACTTCCCGAGCCAGCTGTTCCGACTTTTTCTTGTCGGCAACTAATTCCTGGCTCTTAAAATCTTTTAAATCAAGATCTTTATATATTTTTACAATCTTACTCTCCTCCGTAAGACCGCATCCTTCAGTCCAGATCGCCAAGATTAGTACAATTACCAATAAGAAGACGCTCTTTATTGAAAATTTCTTCATCGTAAGGCCTCCCCCCTATAGTTTTTTATATTCGTTATTTTTTAAACTTTTCCTGCCTTAAAATAGTAATATTTTAATATTTTGGTACCTAAAAATGCTCCCCCTAATAAACCTACAAAAAATATCCAGCCATGAAGAGAAAAAGAAGCTATACCGCCAATCAAAGAACCAATGGAACAGCCAAAAGAAAACCGAGCTCCCACACCCATTAAGAAACCACCTAAGATACTTCCCCAAAATTGGAACGATTTTCTAATTTTACGAATCCTAAACTCGCCAGCGATTGAGGAAGCTAAAAACCCACCGGTAATAACGCCAAAATTAACAAAGTTAAAAATCATGGCCCAAAAACCATTGAAAAATACCTGGCGATGGCTCTCCAAATCAAGAAATCTCCACTGTTCAACCTTGATGCCAAAACTTTTTAGCATCCACATACCCCAAAAAGAAAAGACTGTATTAACCCGCCAGACCTTTGTTGAAAAATAAAAGATAAAACCACTAAATACAGCAAAAATTAAAGCGCCTATATAATAATTCCAAGGTTTTTTCCAAAAAGGTGTATTTTCCCATTCTAAATCAATTTCAGCATAATTATCTTGCTTTTTTTCCCAATAATAAAGGATTATGATTATTAAACCTATTAAAAAAAGTTGTAATAAAATAGCATTTGCCCACCCTAAAAAATCAGGTAAATATACAGGCTTAAAAGAGGTTATGAGATCCCAAAAATAATTTGTTAGATAAGTTGCCGTAAAAGTACCAAAAAACATAAAAATGAAAGTTAGAAAAGCTGCTAATTGGCCTTCTCCCATCCTAACCAAGGTGCTCCCAGCACAACCACCAGCCCAAACCATCCCAAAACCAAATAAAATACCCCCTAAGAGATTAAAGGGGCCAGTGTAGTAAATTGCTCCTTTACCAAAGTGAATAGGTGAAAAAAACTGCAGACTACCAAATATTATGGTTGTAAACAAGATTAATATAAAAAGATTTTTCATCCCGGTAGGATTTTTAAATAAAAATAAATCATTAAAGGCTGATGCCACACAAATCCGACTTTTTTGCATGGCAAAACCTATACTTAACCCCAAAAAATAATATAAAAGCATGGCAGGTTTAACGATTGAAAGTACTATCCCAAAACCAAGCAAAAAAAGATAACCTGGAAGGAGCGATAGAATGTAGAACCTTTTCTTAGTATTCAAGGATAGGATCCCCCTCAATTTTTTCCACAATAACCTGCCAAATGCCAAAATCAACTTCTTTAACTTTTATTTTACATTGATATTTTTTTAGCTGCTTTTTAATAAATAAGGGTGCACAGCTGTGGTCGGTTTCTAAAACAAAACTTTCCCCAGGGTTTAATTTTTTAAACTCTTCTTCAGCTTTTATCACGGGTACAGGACACATCTCGCCAAGACAATCAATAAAGCGGTTGTTCATTTTTTCACCTTATTATAAATTTTATTTTTCGCTATAAATTTCCTTTTTCCTTCTAATACTTCGCTGTAACCTCAAGATAATTTTGATAATTAAAAAGAATTTCCTCCATATGGTCGCCACCAAATTTTTCAAGAAAATTCTCCATTAATACAAGAGCAGTTACCGCTTCCCCTACAACCCCAGCCGCCGGAACTGCGGTAACATCCGAACGCTCTACCTGTGCAGGCTTTTCTTCTTTGGTGATAATATCCACCGATTTTAAAGGTTTTACCTGGGTGGGGATTGGTTTTAATGCTACTTTTACCACCAACGGCATTCCGTTGGTAACACCCCCCTCTAAACCGCCAGCCCGATTGGTTTTGCGGTAAAAACGTCCCGTTTCATAGTAAATTTCATCCACCGCCATCCTGCCGGGAATGTTCGCCAGAGCTATGCCGTCGCCAATCTCCACCCCTTTGGCCGAAGGTATAGCCATTAACGCTCCGGCCAGGCGGCCATCTAATTTCCGGTCCCAGTGGCTAAAACTACCAAGACCTACCGGCAGTCCAAAAACTACTACTTCAAAAATTCCGCCCAAAGTATCCCCGTTTTCCCGAGCCCGATCCACCCACTTTAGCATCCGGCTTTCCACCTGAGGATCAAGACAGCGAAGTGGGTGCTCATCAGCCTTTTTTAATTCTTCTTCCGGAAGCCCTCCCGGGTACTCGACTTCCACCGAACCCACTCGCAGGACATGACTATAAATTCTTACCCCAAATTTATTTAAAAAAAGTTTAGCTACTGCTCCCGCAGCTACCCGCACCGCTGTTTCCCGCGCTGAAGCCCTCTCTAAAACATTTCTTAAATCTTTATGTCCATACTTAAGACCTCCCGCCAGGTCAGCATGTCCCGGTCGCGGCACAGTAACTTCCCGCCCGGGTTCGATATCACCGGTTGCGTGCATAAAACGCTCCCAGTTTTCATAATCCTGGTTTTTTACTGAAAGGGTAATGGGGGCACCGGTGGTGATATTCCCCCTAACACCAGTTAAGATTTGCGCTTCATCCTTCTCTATCTTCATCCTCTCCCCCCGACCGTAACCCAACTGACGGCGGGAAAGTTCATGGTTTATGTATTCAAGGTCAATTATAAGCCCTGCCGGCACTCCTTCTAAAATTGCATATAAACCTTCCCCGTGGGATTCCCCCGCTGTTAAGTACCGAAGCATAATTATACCCCCATTTAAAATTTACTTTTATTTTAGCTTAATTCCTAAAACTTTAACAAGAAATCCCTAACGCTTTCTTCATTACATCCACCGGCGGAGTAACCCCGGTCCACTTTTCAAAGGCTAAAACTCCCTGCCACAGCAGCATGGATAGGCCATTTATAGTTTTCGCTCCTTTTTCTTTTGCCATTTTTAAGAATATCGTCTCCGGAGGGTTATAAATAAGCTCATAAGCCACAAAATCAGAACTTACTCCAGTAAAGTCCACCGGCGGCATCTGGTGTTCATAAGGATGCATTCCCAGAGGCAAAGTATTAACCGCCATAAAATAAGACTGAAGGGAGATAGGATCTTCGCCAAGTTCAAGGATTTCGAGGATTTTACCGACAGCGCTAAAATCCTCGGCCAACTCTTCGGCCTTTTTTTTGGTGCGGTTAGCAATGATAAGCTCAGCTCCAGCAGTTAAAAGCGCATACGCTACTGCCCGCGCTGCCCCACCAGCTCCCAGGAGTAAAATCTTTTTCCCGGAAATCTCAATTCCATATTCTTTTAGGCTTAATAAAAAGCCGGGGGCATCGGTATTATAACCAATAAGCCTTCCCCGGTCATTAACAATAGTATTTACCGCCCCAATGGTTTTTGCTTCCATTGTTATTTCGTCTAAAAAGGGTAATACTTTTTCTTTATAAGGTATAGTTACATTAACACCGCACAGATTAAGAGCTTTAAGCCCAGCAAGCGCCTGAACCAACATCTCTTCGGTAACTTCAAAGGGCAAATACAGGTAATTTAAATTTAAGGCCCTAAAAGCCTCATTATGCATTTTAGGAGAAAGGGTATGTTTTAACGGATAACCTATGATGCCTGTTAGTTTGGTTTCACTGTTTATTTTCATTACCAGTACTCCCCTTTGCCGGGATATAGATTTTTAAACCTTTTTTGCGAAGCTTTTTTAAAAGTTTTTCTTCAAAAAAGCGGTTAATCTTAGTACCAATAAATTCTTTTGACGCTAAAGGGGTTACCAAAATAGCCATTAGCCCTGCTCTTTTGGCACCCACTATATCAGTTAAAAGCTGGTCCCCAACTACCGCCACATCCGTCGGCTTTAATCCTATTAAGTCTACGGCCCGCAAGAAAGCTTTCCGCCTTGGCTTAATAGCCCGGGCTACATAGGGTAGAGCTAAAAAATCCGCCGTCTCCCGCACCCGTTCATCACTGTTATTAGATACCAGGCAAAACTTTATCCCCAGTTTTTTTAAATCAATTATCCAGTTCATTATTTCTGGAGGTATAGTTTTTTCTCCCCAGGGAGAGATGGTATTATCTAAATCAAGGATTAGACCTTTTAAGTAGTATCTTTTTATAATATTTTCGTCAAGATGATTTATTTTTTCTATATACAAATCGGGCCAAAAATATTTTAGCATAAAGCCTCCTTTATTTTCCAAAAGGGCAATGGGGATAAGTGCAAACTTTACATTCTAAACATAAACCACCGTGTCCCAGTTCAGCAACATCTTTTCTGGTTAATACTTCCCCCGCGAGTATCCGGGGCAGCACCAGATCAAAAATGGTAGTTTTACTGTACATGACGCAGCCGGGAAGCCCTAAAACCGGTACTTTATCTAAAAGAGCATAGAGGAACATTGCTCCGGGCAGGACCGGTGAACCATAGACGATTACTTCGCCACCGGCTCTTTTAATTCCTCCTGGGGTTAAATCATCGGGATCCACCGACATCCCACCAGTAGCAAGGATTAGCTCCATCCCTGCCTCTTTTAATTTTAAAATAGCTTCGGCAATTTTCTCGACATCATCTGGAGCTCGTAGGTGCATGTCTATAGTAAGGTCAAAGGCTTTTAACTTTTGGGCCAAAACCGGTGTAAACTTGTCTTCTATTCGACCGTAAAACACTTCATTGCCGGTATTGACCACCCCAACTTTGGGTTTGGAAAACGGTTTGACCTCTAAAACGTTTTTATCCCTGCAAATCTCTTCTACCTTCTTTATTTTTTCCTCTTCAATCACTAAAGGTATAATTCGGGTGCCGGCCACATACTGGCCCACCTCTACCACCCGGTTAGAATGAAGGGTTGATACCATCAGTTCTCCTAACATATTTATTTCAAATAACGCCTCCCGGTCAACTTTAAATAGTCCCCGTTCCCTGACAAGCAAACTTACTTTACCTTCTTTGGGTTGAGTAAAAGTAAACCGGTCTCCTCCAACCGCTCTTGCTATCCTTTGAGCAGCATCGTTTTCATGTAAAATCCCCTCAACTACTTCCCAGACATAGATGTGATCTTTGCCAAGTTTTAAAAGTTCAGGGATGTCTTCTTCTTTAATAATATGGCCTTTTTTAAAAGCCGGGCCTTTAAATTCCCCCGGGACGATTTTCGTGATATCGTGGCATAGTACCATCCCTACTGCTTCCTGCACCGGAACTTTTTTCATCATTTTCACCTCTTATTTAAATATGATTATACCTAAAATTCCTGCTCCAACAATAGATAAAGCTGGATCAAAATTCAAAAAGGCAACCGCCGTAAAGACTAAGGCCGCAATAATATAACCTTTTACTGCAAAGCTTGTTTTTAAAAGCATCGATACTCCAAAGCCTAAAATCATAGCAAAAGTACCGTACTTAACTCCTTTTAAGAAATTTTTAGTCACCGGGTGATTGCCTATTTTAAAAAGTACCCCAATTAAGCCCAACATTAATAAAACCGGCGGCAAAATGTTGCCAATATTCGCAACTATTACCCCTAAAATTCCAGCGACTTTATAGCCAGTATAGGTCGCAAATTTAGCGGAAATTGCTCCGGGAATTGCCTGGGTTACCCCCAATATTTCCATAAACTCATCTTGGGTCAGCCACCGGTAATTTTCCACTACTTCTCGTTCAATAATAGGGATTAACGAATAAGCTCCGCCAAAGGAAAAAGCACCTACTTTTAAAAAAGCAAGAAATAAGTTAATAATCGACTGCATTCCTTTACTCCTCCTTAAAGTATGCGGCAAATAATTCATCCAAATATGTCTGAGCCCGACTTCGAAATTCGCCGTATTTTGCTAAAAGTTTTTCTCCTGCATCCGTTAATTCAGCTCTTCCACCTCCTCTACCTCCCTTATGAAACACAATTAATTTTTCTGCCATCCTCTCTTCTAGGGCTTTTACCATCATATAAGCTTTACTGTAAGCCATTTTTTGTTTTAAAGCCGCTTTTTTTAATGATCCTGTTTCTTTTACTCCTAAAAACAAGTAATACGGGCCATCCCCAAAAAGTTTTTCCCCTTCGTCCGTAACAATCCACAACTTAGATCTTAGCTGCAAACTTTCACCCCCGATATTTTAATTTAAGAATATCGAAAAAATGTTTTTTTGTAAATTAGTTTTTTAACAAAAAACCGCCCAAATTTTACAGGCGGCTTTAATGTTTTATGTTATTTTCCGGAAAACAGTTTAAAAGCTTTAAGATAGCTTTTTTCTCTATGCGAGATACATACGACCGGGAAATCCCCATTTTTTTAGCAATTTCCCTTTGGGTTTTTCTGGGGGTTTGGGACAATCCAAACCGTTCTTCAATCACTTTTCTCTCCCGGGGCGTAAGTTTTTGGAGATTCTTTTCAATAGTTTCGGCATCGAGCATTTGCATCACCCGCTCTAAAACTATATCCCCTCGGGTACCAAGAATATCTAAAAGGGTAATTTCATTCCCTTCTTTATCAAAACCAATGGGATCGTAAAGAGAAACTTCACCCCGGTTTTTCTTGGTGGCGCGAAGATGCATTAAGATTTCATTTTCCACACATTTTGCCGCATAGGTAGCAAGCTTGGTTCCTTTATCGGGGCGAAAGGTATCGATTGCTTTGATAAGCCCAATGGTGCCAATAGAAATTAAATCTTCCGTTGCTTCCCCGGTGCCCTCAAATTTTTTTACAATGTGGGCAACTAACCGTAAGTTTCGCTCCGCCAGCACATCCCGGGCCTCCCGATCTCCCTGCAGTAGCCTATCAATATAGTAAGCCTCCTCTTCTTCCGATAACGGCTGGGGAAAAGCACTGCCCGCCAAATATCCGAGTAGAAATAAAAGGCCTTCCACTACCAGGGTAATAAGTGCACTTAATACACCCATAACATCCCTCCCGCATCCTCTTCCTTATATGATATGCAGGAATTGGGAAAGGGTGACGCACGGATAAGCTACGGCTTTTAGGTTTTATAATTTTCAATACTGCAAATTAATTAATTGGGCAAAATTTCTAAGATCATTAACCCACTGGGGCGGAATAGCATCTTTTTTTAGTTGATAATACTGGTCATACTTGTCCGGGTAATTTTTATCCGGTGGAAATTGGGCTACCGTCGGCGTTCCTAGAGGAATTTTTGAAACAGTGGTTACTTCGCCAAATTCATCGCCTACATAAGCTGGATTTATATCACCGCTTACCTGGTTAAATTCCTTTTGGTTAATTGTTCCCCTTAAGATTAAACGTATTTTATCTTGCAAAAAAGGATTTATGCTATAAATATAAGCCATAATATAATTTATTTGCTGAGTAGTTAAGCGCCCTAACCATGGCTGCATTTTAAAAGGAGCATATTCTTGAGTGCCAATATCCGTTGGATTCTGAAACATTGAGGGAATAACGGCTTTTTCAATTTCCTGTCGAAGAATTATAGGAAAGTACATTTTGGTAGCCACCAAGTCTTTGGAATTCCAACCAGGAACAAAGCCGTCTGTATGCCCGGGATTTTCAACCCCGCCTTTTCCATCAGGTCCATGGCAAGCAAAGCATCCTTGTTCCGCTGCAATCTTTCTACCAATTTCCACCGCTTTAGCTGTTTCTCTATCCATCATCGACATTGGCGAAGTATTTAAATGGCTAAAAAAATACCAGCCCGCCCAAAGGGGTAAAGTTAGATAAAGTAAAAGAAGTAACAATGGCAATTTACCAAAACCAGCATGTACCAGGTGGTTGTCATTGGCTTTTTCCAGCTTTTCCATTGAATCGCCCCCTAACTTATTTAACGTAAAGTTTTTAAATAAGCAACCAACGCCTTTAAGTCATACGCAGAAAGATAACTAAAGGGCGGCATCCATGTTCCCGGATTAAAACGGGCTGGATCTTTTAAATGCTCTTTTTGCCAAAATTCGGAAGGCCACCGGGACCAAACATGGCTTAAGTCTGGACCCCGGCGGTGCTGCCCAAAAACTACTGGATTTTGGTAATAATACCATTCCGGTGGTGTGGCGTTACCAATATCTCCCCGGCGAAACACTGTAATAATGTTGGCTTCTACCGGCCGTACCATTTGGGAATGACACCACAAGCAACCTTCGCGAATATATACTTTCCGACCATAAGCTTCTAAAGCGTTAAGCTTAACCGAAGTAGCATTGGGTTTAATTTTAGGGGCGGACAAATAAGGCACGAGATAAGTTGTTAGAACCGCAAAGGAAAAAACTAAAAGCATATAAACGACTAAGCGGGGTACTGATTTTTCAAACTTAAACACCCGATCTGAAAAGCTTTCCGAAGGTACAAGGTCTGCTTGGGTAACTAAAAAAATTTTTGAACCGTAAAAAATGGTTAAAACAATATTAGCCCCAAATAATAGTTGCCCTAAAATAAACATTATACCGGAAACAACCAGGGCAACCATCTCGGGGTGCACAGAACGAACCGTAGCGTCAATCCAATGCATCCCGGCGATAGTATTTTTCCAGTTAGAAGCTTGAATTAAACCCGCCGCGGTTAGGGTAAAGAAAATACCGCTTATTCCAATAACCGAGAGCCAAAAATGCCAGGTTGCCAACTGCTCGCTGTACCAATTTTTTAGTCTTACCCTAGGCAAAATATGGTAAATAGCTCCCAAAGCTATAAAAGTAAATCCACCGCCCAGGGCCAGCATGGCATGGGCCGGAACCCATTGGCTAAAATGCAAATAAGTTGAAACAAACATTAAAGCTTGAAAAGACCCCTGCAGACTTACAAAAAAATACATCAATAAGCCGGTAGCTAAAAAAGCTAAAGCTTTGTTTTCCCAGAGTAAATGCCAGTTAGGGGAAATGCTTTTCGCTAAATTCCACAAAGCAGTGGTAACCGGAATTATCATCAAAACCGAAAAAACCGTCGCTTCAGACATGAGCCAGCGGGGAATAGGACCATCCAAAGTATGGTGGGCACCCACAGCAGGATAAAAAAGAGCTAGGGTCCAAAACCCAATAACTGATAAGTAGTGATTATAAATCGGGCGGTGAGTTATCCGCGGAATTAGAAAATACGCTAAACCTATGCCCAGGGTGGTAAACCACAAGCCTAAAATATTATGCCCCAAAAACCAGTTAGCCACATTATCAAAATAACCACTAAAAGGATTGGTGAAAAAATTTTTCCACAAACCTTTTCCTAATAAAATAATTAACGGCATCCAAATTAACGAACCTAATAAATACCATACAGCAACGTTCATTTTTTCTGTTTCCCGACGCGCTAACGTAGCCAGCACCACAATTAAAAACATTAAAAAGGCCATAATTAAAAAAAGGTCACTGGGCCAAACCATTTCCGCGTATTCTCGTCCCCGGGTATAGCCAAATAGCAATCCTAAATTCCCAATTAATAAGGCTCCATTCCATAAATGAACTCCTACTACCGCTAGCGGCTCATACTTTAAGGAAGTTTTTGTTAAATGGGGCAGGGCGTAAAACAATCCTCCTACCAAACTTAATGAAAGCCAGGCAAAAGCCAGAATGTTCACGTGAATCTGTCTGAGTTTAGCAAATTCCAGGTAAGTTCGCAACTTCACCGGAATTGCGTAAATAAGCTCGGGAAAAGCGTACTGGAGAGCAAGCCACAAACCGACAACTACCCCTAAAATTAACCACAACACCGCTGAAATAAACGCCTGTCTGGTAGCTTGATTTTTCACCCCATCAGCTCCTTTAGTAGTTTTGTAAAATAATTTCGCTTTTTTTTGCCTTTTTCCTTCAATATTCGAAAAATTAGAAAATTTATCCTCGCTAAAAGAATTGAAAAGAAGAAAAAGAGCTTTATCCAAAATTATAAAAACTAAACGGCCAGGTAGTTGCAAACCGCCTGGCGTTAGGAATCTGTACTGTTTTTTATTCCCATAAGTTATGGTTTTAAAATTTTAACTTTAAGTTCTGCCTTTTCTTCTTTTTATAAGTTTATTTTATGTGATTGGTTATCCACACTAACGGATTTAAAATTAATTTTATTCTCTGCAATAATTGCATAAGCTTCTTCAAATAAGTCGTCCCCTCTAATTTCTCCTTCAATTTTAGTAATGGTTTTAGCAAAGATAATTTTCTTTATTTTTAGTTCGTTCCCATGTTCTTTTCCTGAAATATTAAAGCCTAACTCCACCGGCCTACCATTTTTTAAGACTTCTCGGGTTTTTAAGTTTACAGCTACCTTACCATATTTCAGGATCTCCTCCTCACCTCTGCCTTTACGGTAACGCCGCAAGACTGCCTTTATTCTAAGCATTAATTCTGCGGGGCTAAAGGGTTTGGTCAGGTAATCATCTACTCCCAGGGTAAATCCGGTAATCTTATCCATCTCATCCCCCCCGGGCGGTAAGAATAATTACAGGAATATCATTTTTACGTCTTATTTCTTTTAAAACTGAAAATCCATCCTGCCTGGGAAGATTTAAATCTAAAATTATCAGATCAAAATCGTCCCGGTAAAAATGGTCTATCGCTGCCTCCCCATCATAAGCCTGGATAAAATCATAATTTTCAGTTTTTAAAAGATGGGCGAGAGCTTTTTGGATTTTCAAGTCATCTTCAACCACCAATATCTTCGCCATTTCTAAACCCTTCCTTAATAATTATATAAAAAGTACTTCCCTTACCTGGCTAACTCCTCATTGGCTAAGGAAAGCTCATGAGTTCGCTCTCTTACTTTTTCTTCTAAGTTATGATAAAGTTCTTTTAACTTTTGCGTCATTTGATAAAAATTTTCTGATAGTTCTTTTATTTCCAAGCTGTCGGCCTCGATAATCCTGGTCGCAAATTTTCCAGCGGCTACTTCACCGGTCATCGCCACAATTTCCTTTAAAGGTTCTTCAATAGTTCTCCGGATAACCGAAAAGCTAAATAAACCGATAATACCTAAAAAGGCAAGGAGTAATAAAAAATTTCCTTTTATTTTTCGCCAAAATTCCTCTTGTAAATTATCAGCCGGTACTACCAAAGATATTGCACCAGCAAAATCACCAAGTTTGTATCCTTCTTTGGGATAGCCGGCAATATCTTTGACCCCCACCGGTTTGCCGTGACAATCGAGGCACGGCTCTTCAATGTATAAAGGCTTCATATAGTAAAAGTAGCGGTGTCCATCCTTTGTAATATTACGTACGATAAAGTTCTATTTTTCCAGGATTTGCCTCAAGAATTTTTAACATTTCTTTTTCCACTGAGTCGGGTGCATTTTCGGGATTACGATATTTAAGACGAGTTTGTTTTAAGCGGTAGTCAGTAGTTTGATTAAAATACTTTGCCACTTGTCGCCCAACTACCGCAGGATTTAAATGTTTAAATTCAAAATGCCCCTGGCTGTCATAATTTATTTTATCTTGATTTTCGGCGATTACCCGGCGGGTTGCCACCAAACCGGAAGTAATAACCCGGGCTTTTTCCAAAAGCTCTTTTTGGGAACTATGCCGGGTTTCAGCAACGTTCCAAATAAAAGCTAAAAGGGAAAAAAAGCCGACCACAATTCCCATTCCCAGCATTAATTTTAAGCTTAACTTCATTTTGGCAGTCACCATCATGTGTTTTTTCCACTAAATAGTCACTATTAAAATTATATCACTTATCAACAATATGATTAAACATTATTTATAATGTAAAAAAATCCGGGCATTACCCGGATTATAAAGAAAGGAGAGAAAGGAGATTAGGGCTTATTATTAAAGGGTTCTACTTTAATATTACCTAACACATCCAGTAGAAATAAAAGCTTTTTTTGGTAAAACCTCAATTTTTAACTTAAATGTTAAAATTATTACCCTGAATGGGATTATAAAAAAATAGGAACCATTTTGGTCCCTATTGGTGGCATTTCTAACAGAAAGCAAATTTTTCTTAAATTTTTCCCTTCTCCTGCCGGTCTCTAATTATTGACCGGACAAGGTTTAAAGAAGAAAAAGAACTGCAGGAAATTATGGAAATAACATGTTTCTTTTTAAACATTATTCGGTCAATTTCCCTTAGACTAAGTCCTTTGTCGGCTAAATCTAAAACCCTACCGGCTAAATCATCCCAGTAGTTAAGTTTTGCTCTTAATTTTTCTGAAGCCTCGGGAACATAACCGTTTAAACCACAAAAAATAACTTGCGGCTTTAAAGCTAACACCTGTTTTAAAGATTTTCTTATTTCCCAAAAATTTTCCGTTTGCATCAGTAAATTTTGGCGTTCTCCCAAAAATAGGTCGCCGGTAAATAAATAACCCTTTTCCGGTTCGTAAAAACAAACATGATCTGGACTGTGTCCTGGAGTTTTAATTACCTGTAAAGTAAAATGTTTGGTATTTACAATATGTTCTAAAGGCAGTGCAGTGGACTTTTTAGGTACTCCCCAGGTGATTTTCCGGTAAAATTCCATGTTTAATTTTTTAGGCTCTTCTATAAAAGAAATACCTTTTTCATCAACGAAAATTGGAATATTCATTTCCTGAGCTGCCCAAACATTGCCAAAATGATCCTCATGGGCGTGGGTTAAAATAACTTTAGAAACATCTAATTCTTGAAAAAAGGAACTAAATTCCTGCTTGCAGGAATAACACCCCGTATCAATTAAAACACCATCATAATAAAAAGCATGAACAGGGTATAATAGCTTGCCAAATACTTTTCGGCCCATTTTTATTACTGTTACTTCCTTATACTCCTTCGTTTTTAACAAAAAGACCCCCCTCTATACTTTTTGTTTTATTATAACGCATAATTATTGAGGAGTTAATTTTATGTTAATAGATTGTAAACCCACTTTAACCTTTCCAAAGAAAGAAAGTAAAATAACAACGGAATCCTGTATTCTTAAAAGGAGGAGAAAAGGGAGAAGATGATTTCCTTAAAGCCAAAGAAACCAATTTTTTTCGAGCTTTTCAGCGAAAGCGCGAGGTATGTAGTCGAGGGGGCTGAGGTTTTAGCTCGGGCAGTAAATTCACCCTCTTCTGCCCAAGAAAGCCTGCAAAAATTAAAAGCAATAGAAAGCAAGGGGGATGAAGTAACACGAAATTTATTAGACCAGCTTGATAAAAGCTTTTCCACCCCCCTGGATCGCGAAGATATTATGAAAATCGCCACTAATTTAGACGATATTTTAGATTTTATCTATGCTACTTATTTAAAAATGGTTCTGTACGACGCTATTAACCCCACGCAAACTGCTTTAAAGATGGTAGAAGTAATTAATAAGGTAGCTTACAAAGTCAATGATGCTGTTAAACTATTAGATAATGTTCCGGGTCATCACCAACAGTTAATAAATCTTTGCATGGAAATTAACGGATTAGAAAGTGTGGGTGATGAAATTTTCCAGGAAGGAACATCGTATTTATTTAAAAACGTAAAAGACCCCATTGAGTTAATTAAGTGGAAAGAAATTTATGAACACATTGAAGAACTTTTAGATTTATGTGAAGATTTAGGAGACTTAATAAAAGGGGTAGTTTTAAAATATGCTTAGTACACTGACCCTGGTCATTATCGTCACAGTTCTTGCCGTTTCCTTTGATTTTGTCAACGGCTTTCATGATACTGCTAATGCTGTGGCAACGTCGGTTACCACCCGGGCCCTGTCCCCAAAACAAGCAGTATTAATGGCTGGTGTTTTAAATTTCGTAGGAGCTGTATCCGGTACCGCTGTAGCTAAAACTATTGGCAAAGGAATTGTTGATGCTAATGCCATTAACCAGTACGTTATTATTGCCGCTTTAGTTGGCGCCATTATCTGGAACTTAATTACCTGGTATTTTGGTCTACCCAGCAGCTCATCCCATGCCTTGATTGGCGGACTTATCGGTGCAACTATTGCCGGTTCTGGCGTTAAAGCCCTATTAGTTAAGGGGATATTAGAAAAGGTTCTTCTTCCTTTAGTTTTATCCCCAATAATTGGTTTCTCAATTGGTTTTATTATTATGACTTCCTTTTTCTGGATTTTCGATAAATCTGCTCCTTTTCCCTTAAACATGAAATTTCGAAAATTACAGGTTTTATCCGCTGCTATGGCGTCTTTTTCCCATGGTTCTAACGACGCCCAAAAGTCAATGGGAATTATCACTTTAGCTTTATTTAGTGCCGGCTACTTACAAAGTTTTGAAATACCCTTATGGGTGAAAATTGCCTGTGCTTTAGCTATGGGTCTTGGAACTTATACCGGAGGCTGGCGGATTATAAAAACGATGGGCAGTAAAATTTTTAGGATTGAACCGGTAAACGGTTTCGCAGCTGATTTAGCCTCTTCCATTACTATTTACGGTTCTTCCCTGTTGGGAATGCCCGTTAGCACTACTCACGTAGTAGCCTCATCCATTTTAGGGGTGGGCTCGGCCAAAAGATTTAGCGGGGTGAACTGGGAAGTAGGTAAAACCATTGTTACCGCCTGGTTTTTAACGATACCCGCAGCCGGAATCATGGCAGCTCTTTTTTACCAGGTCATTTTACTCTTAAAATAAAGGCGGGGTATAATCCCCGCTTTCTTAATTATCCATGGTTTATTTTTTTAATATCTTTTCACCAAAATTATAAGCTAAATTTAAGTAGTTTTGATGAAGAGCATTATATTCCTGGATCTTGGTATCTAAATCCGATATTCCCTTTTCCTCTAACATCTTTTGAATATCTTTAAAAGAAAACTTAAGCTGTCCTTTAGCTCCTACCCCAAAAACCGGAAGATCAAATACCTCTCCGCCGTTTAACTCGGGGCGGACAAAGAAACGTAAATATTTTAATACTCCTTCACACGATTCAATTCGGTTAGCCGCTGCCACCGCAAATAAAAAAACATTTCGCTTTTTTTCCGGAAGGCGAGACATTGATCTTAAAGATTCGCCATCATAACTCACCTGGTGGATTAGTCCAGAAAGGCGGTCAAAAAGAATTTTCAGCTGGCCAGGTAAATGGTTGCCATAAACCGGAGCCCCAATGATATAAGCATCAGCCTCGGCTAATTCTCTTACTACGACCAAAATATCATCTTCTTCTAAACTGCAGTTTCCCTTACCTCGACACTCCATACACCCCCGACAAGGGTTAATATAAAGCTGGTCAATAATTAACTTCACCACATCCCAGCCGGCAATCCGGGCGGGCTTTAAAGCTTCTTCAATTAATATATCAGTATTACTCCCCTCCCGGGGACTCCCCATTAAAGCAAATACTTTCATTAGTTCTCCTCTCCCTTGAGTGCAAGTTTTTCCAGTTGGTTTTTATAAGCAAGATAAATATCCCCAATTTTTAATTTAAGTTTTGAACAACCTATTTTAAGTTCCATGGATCCTCACCTTTAAAGTAATTCGGCAAAATCAGTTAAAATTCCTCCAAAAAAAATTAAAACACCGGTAAAAACCGGTGAAAAGAAAAAAGCAACGGGCAATTAGCATTACAAAACTATTATTTCAGTAAATTGCACCTTTATACATCTATATCATTTAAAAGTAGACTCTGATATTTTTCGCGTAAAACTTTTTTCTTTACTTTCCCTACACTGTTTTTGGGGAGTTCATTTAGAAAAACAATTCGGTTAGGAATCCAAAAGGAAAGGAGCTTTCCTCGCAAGTAATTTAGTAAATCTTCTTCGGTAATCTTTGAATTTTCCCAAAGAACAACAAAGCCTACTGGCCGTTCCTGCCAAACCGGATGGGGAAGCCCTACCACTGCCGCTGCCTTTACATCAGGATGAGATAAAAGATATTTTTCTACAGCAACCGTTGATATCCATTCTCCCCCACTTTTAATAACATCCTTTTCCCGGTCACAAAACTCCAAATAACCGTATTCATCAATAGTTACTAAATCAAAAGTGCGAAACCAACCGTCAACATACGCATCTTTCGTATGTTTGGGGTCTTCATAATATTCCCGGGAAATCCAGGGCCCCTTTAACCAAAGCTCCCCAGGGGTTTTCCCGTCCCGCGGTACATCGTTCCCTTCCTTGTCCACTACCCTAACTTCAACTCCTGGAGCGGGAAGACCAAGTTTTAGCTGCCTTTTCCTTTTTTTTTCAGCAGATAAACCTTCTAAGGACGATTTTAAGAAATTACTGGTTACAAACGGGGCAGTTTCGGTTAAGCCATAGACCTGGATAGGTTCTACTTCATATTTTTTAAATCCGTCAAGAATTTCCTGAGTAAGAGGAGCACCGCCCACAAAAACTTTTTTAAGGCAGCCCAAATCCAAATTTTCTTTTTGGGCTACTCTTAATATTTCCTGAAAGATAGTAGGTACTCCTGCCGCAAAGGTTACTTTTTCCTGAACAATTATCCTGGCTAAAAATTCTCCTTTAAAATTACTGCCAGGAAGCACCATTTTCGCCCCAGCCATGGTCACTGCATACGGAATTCCCCAGGAATTAACATGAAACATGGGTACAGTAAGTAAAATGGTATCTTTCTCAGAAATACCAAACCCATCACTCATGCAAAGGGCCATACTCTGAAGATACAAATCCCGGTGCGTATACAAGACTCCTTTTGGAGTCCCGGTAGTTGCAGTAGTATAGCAAAGCTTTGCCGGTAAATCTTCGGAGAGCTTATCAAAATCTATTTGTTTGGCTAAAGGCTTAAGTTTAAGCTCATCAAAAGCCACAATCTCCCGTACAAAATGTAACTCTTCCTTTAATTGAGCCAGCAACAGAAGAAAATCCTTTTCAGCAAAAATAAGCTCATCGCGGGATTGGTTTAGGGTAAAAAGCATCTGTTCTTTGCTGTACCTTAAATTTACAGGATGCAAAATCGCTTCACTTAAAGGTACAGCAAAATAAAGCATAAGGTGAAATAAATTATTCCAGGCAAAAGTTCCAATGCGGCTACCTTGTTTAACCCCTCTTCCTTTTAAAAACTCGATAAGGTTTAAAGTATAATGGAAAAAATCCCGGTAGGTTAGTTTGTTTTTGCTTGGTCCTTCATAATAGATAATCTCTTTTTCTCCAAAATAGTCTGCTGCCCGTTTTAAAATTTTTCCAAGGTTTAACTGAAAGTTCATCCTATCAAAACCTTTCGAAATTATATTGTAATAATAGTTAATTTTTTGTTATTATAACTTTTCCAAACTCCTGGTTAAATGAATACTGGCAGACCTTTTATAAGCTAAACGAAGACCTTTTTCGTGAGCGAAGAAAGCTTATGGAAGAATTAAATATTTCTACTAAAATATCCTAAATTCTATTGAGCTAAAAGAAATTTAAGAGCTTTACTCTTTCCTTCGACAATAGATTCTGCAGCTACCTCTTTTAATCCTTTAACCGGTTTTAAGCAGCAGTCGGCGTCCTCAAATAAATTTACTGCATCCTCGACGGTTAAAGTAGAAAAAATGGCACATACTTCATCATAGTAGCGGTTACCTTTTACAGCCGGGGTAAACTGCCCCGGTTTTAAATACTCCCGGTTTATTGCTTTGAGGAAATTTACCCAGAATTTTTCTTCTAAGGCGCCTAAAGTTATAAAACCGTCCTCAACTTTGTAGATATTGTAGCATACAACTCCGCCATTTAGAATGCCTTCCCCAGGACCCGGTACCCGGTCTTTTTCACCATAAACAGCAGCCCCTAAGACCGCCCAGCTTTCCATCAGTTCTTCCATACCAATTTGCAGGTACACGCCTTGTCTAGTAGTTTTTTGAAAGTATAGCCCTCCCATCACTATAGAGCTTAAAGCAAGGCCCGCAGCAAAATCGGCAATTGGTACCCCAATAACCACTGGCTGTTGTTTTCCCATTGAGCCTAAAATACCACTTTGGGCAAGATAGTTAATATCATGACCTGCCCGTTCGGCATCGGGAGAAGTTTCTAAATACCCCCCCAAGTTAATATATACGAGGGAAGGATTTAACTTTTTTAACTTTTCATACCCAAGACCCAATTTTTCCATCACTTTAGGCCGAAAGCTCTCTACTAAAACGTTTGCCTTTTTTACCAGATCCAGAAATTTTTCTCGGTCAATTGGATCTTTTAAGTTTAAATAAACCTTTTCTTTATCTTCATTTAAAAGGCGATAAATAAAAGCATCTCTCCCGTCATAGCTCATCATCGTCTTTAAGTAATCCCCCTTAAAGGGGTCTTCTACTTTTACTACCCTTGCACCGTAAGCTTTCAATAAAAAAGTCCCATACGGCCCCGGTAAAAGCCTGGTTAAATCTACAATGAGTGGACTATCTGCCAGTAAATTCACGCTTCTTCCCCCTCTTCTACTAAACCTTTAAGCTTATTATATAGACTTGATCTTTTAAATCCTGCAATTTTTGCTAGTTCCGCTTTCTGTCCGTTATTTAGTTTTAAACTTAAGTTAATGATCTCCTCCTCAAAGGATGAAAGGTTAAGATAAGGATAAATTTCTTTAAAGTGAAAGGCTTTGAAACTAGCAATCATTAAAAATTTTTTAAAGACCGAAGATATCTGCCCTTCCTGCAGGATTTTTAAAATCTTTAAAAATTCCTCCCCCAAAAGATTGCTATATTTGGAAGTTTCCCGAAAACCAAATTTTCCGGCTGATATCCCCTCTATTAAAAGCTTTGACCCTAAAACTACACCTGCAAACTCTTTTTTTTCGGACATCTCGACGCTCCATAAAAAAGGTTCTTTTCTAAATATTTCTACAAACCTTTCTTTCTTTAAGCTTGCGGGTATCACTGGGTAATCACCGTAAACATACATTTTTAAGGGCGTAGCATGACTTTGGACGGTAGATACGGCATGAATTAACGATGAAAGTTTTACTACACCTAAAACCCGCCCTTTATAACCAACCATAGGATAAATTAACTGAGGATATTTTATAAGATAATTTAATCCTGTTTTTAAACAATCATCTTCGACAAAATAAACAAAGCCTTTAATATGGCGAAATGGCCGCATAAAAAAACCCCCTAATTTAATATTAGGGGGTTTACAGCTAATATTCATCATTTTAGGGGTAAACGGCAGTTTTTTAACCTTAAACGGTCAAATTAAAAGTTTACCCTTCTTAATAATCAAAGCCCCATCTAAACTTACGGTGGGTTGAGCTAATATTAAATCTAAGTGAAAGCGAACATCATTGTCACCACCAAAGGAAAGGTTGTTCCCAAGGGCGAGATGCACTGTACCCATAACTTTTTCTGCTTCTAAAGGAATGCTCTCTAAATGGGCCTGCTCGTTAGTGCCAATGCCAAACTCTCCGATTAGCCGGGCTTTTTCACCGTATTTACTAAAAGCCTCTTCTAAAACACTGCTCCCGGGTCCTTCCACCGCAACGACCTGACCATCTTCTACCCTCACGATTAAAGGGTGAGGGCCAAAAAGTTTTTTGCGGCCATCTACCACCAGCACCCCAGAAGTACCTTCCAATAAAGGAGCCAAAGACGCTTCCCCGGCTGGAAAATTGCCAAACTTTCCAGGTTCAGTGAAATTTCCGATATCCAAAAGCCCGGTTTTCCCCTGAAGGTTTACAGTAAAGTTGGTGCCGTTGGTTGAAGTAATTTTAACCTCTTTGCTCTCGGTTAGAAGTTCGGCAAGCTTCCTCGTTCTTGCGGCTAATTTTTCAAAATCCGCTTGAGCAGCTCTTTTAAAAATTTCTGAAGTAATTTTCGGAAGGCTGGCAATTCTTGCCCCTTTTTCACAGGCTTTTACCCTAAGCGGGTGGTGAGAGTAAGACTTTTCAGTTAGAAACACCACGATATCCGCCCCAATAAGTCTTTCTTCGATCCCGGGTGGAAGTTCCGTATCATAAATTTTTACCAAACCCAGGTCCGCTTTAAACAACACAGCGGTTTCCGATAAGGCCCGGGCAAGCTCTTCTCGTTTATTATCAAAAACAATAATTACTTTCTCAAAAGGCTTTAAATTAAAATTTTTCCGCCAGAAATTTTTTGCCAATTCTTTTAAAGCCATAGTAAACACTCCAGAATTATTTTTGCAAAAGTTTTTCTCTCCTTCGAGCTCTGACCAGGGAAGCCCCCGCCGACAGAAGGGCAATCAAAGCTCCCACTAAAAATGCTTCCCTAAAAGCTAAAATAAACGCTTTTGTGGTTGCAAGTTCTTCAGCATAGTGGTTTTGCAAATAATAAGTTAAATAGTAATTACGCCGGCCGGTAAACACTGCCCCGGCAACTGCTACCCCCATTACCATCCCCACATTCCGCATGGTTGCAAGAAAACCGGAAGCGGTTCCCAGACGATTTTTGGGAACACTCCCCATGATGGTACTGTTGTTAGGCGACTGAAAAATAGCACTGCCAAGGCCAATAAACATTAAAGATAAGATTATTATGACCACAGAAGAAGTCTCCTTTAATCGCGAAATAGCAAATAACCCCACCGCCATTACTACCATCCCAAAAGGTGCTAAAATCCTCGAGCCAATTTTATCGGAAAGGCTTCCGCTTAATGGAGCTACAATCATCGTAAGTAATGGATGCACCGACATTACCATCCCTGCTTTTTCGGAAGAAAACTGCCGTAGTTGTTGCAGATAAATTGGCATTAAAAATACTACTTGATACAAAGCTACATAGCTTAAAAAGGCACTTAAATTACTAAAGGAAAAATCCCGGTTTTTAAATAAACTTAAATCTACCATCGGCTCCGCTACCTTCTGCTCGACGTATAAAAACATAATAAAAGCTAAAATTGAAGTAAGCAGGAAACCTACCATTAAAGGATGGGTAAAGCTGTACTTTTCAAAAAAGGTAAGCACAATCAAAAGGCTTCCAAGTCCAATAAAACTTAAAAAGGCACCAAGAAAATCAAAGGAATGTTTTTTAGATGACACTTCGGTTTTAATAATTTTATAAGCCAAAATACTACCAATTAACCCAATAGGGATATTAATAAAAAACACTGACCGCCAGCCAAAAAAGTGGGTTAAAAACCCTCCTGCCGAAGGTCCAAAAGCTAACGCCGCCGCTACCGTCATACCGTTAATACCAAGAGCTTTACCCCTTTCCTGGGGCGGAAAAACTTCAGTAACAATTGCCGGAGCCATTGCCATCATCATCCCCGCCCCCAAAGACTGGATTACTCTGGCCCCAATTAAAAAAGAAAGGGTTGGCGAAAGACCGCAGAGCAGCGAGCCTAAAGTAAAGACAACAAATCCGGTAACATAAATAGGTTTTTTACCGTATAAATCTCCCAAGCGGCCGTAAGTTAATAACAAGGCACTAATAAATAAAAGGTAAATTAAAATTACCCATTCGCCAACAGCTAAACTTGCCTTAAAATCCTTTATAATCGATAAAAGCGCAATGTTTACCACACTGGCATCCAATGGGGCCATAAAAGTCCCCAGTGCCACCACCCATAATACCTTCCACCGGTATTCCATAGACCCCTCCAAATTAATTTT
>Ga0334722_10002201_pt1 | contig 22448 bp, 24 predicted proteins | sample C3_bottom_MG_FD_207210 | JGI IMG/M metagenome (GOLD analysis project Ga0334722, IMG submission 207210) | Sediment microbial communities from Yellowstone Lake, YNP, Wyoming, USA - C3_bottom | ecosystem: Environmental > Aquatic > Freshwater > Lake > Sediment | place: USA: Wyoming | collected... | reverse complement strand
GATCAACCTCCCCGCGGTCACCATCCGCCACCTCGAGCTCCAGATCGTGGAGCACGGCTGGCGCGAGGAGTGGATCCGGCCGGAGCCGGCGGGGTTTTCTACAGGCAAGCGCGTGGCCGTCGTGGGGTCGGGCCCCGCGGGGCTGCCCGCCGCCCAGCAGCTTGCGCGCAGCGGCCACGAGGTGGTGGTCTTCGAGAAGTCGGACCGGATCGGGGGGCTCCTGCGGTACGGCATCCCCGACTTCAAGCTCGAGAAGTGGGTCATCGACCGGCGACTCGACCAGATGCGGGCCGAGGGGGTGGTCTTCGAGACGAGCGTCAACGCGGGGGTGGACGTCTCCGCGGCGTACCTGCGCCGATCCTTCGACGCGATCGTCCTGGCCGCCGGGGCGACAGCGGCACGCGACCTTCCCGTCCCCGGGAGGGATCTCAAGGGTGTCCGTTTCGCGATGGAGTTCCTCACGCAGCAGAACCGGCGAAACGCCGGAGACGCGATTCCCGGGGGGGAAGAGATCTCCGCGGCGGGGAAGCACGTGGTCGTCATCGGCGGGGGGGACACGGGATCCGACTGCATCGGCACCAGCCGCCGGCAGGGGGCCGCCTCGATCACCCAGATCGAGCTCCTGCCGAAGCCTCCGGAGGACCGGCTCCCGACCAACCCGTGGCCAACGTGGCCGATCGTCCTGCGGACCTCCTCTTCCCAGGAGGAAGGGTGCGAGCGAATGTGGAGCGTCCAGACGAAGGAGTTCCTCGGCGACCAGGGAGGGGTCACGAAGCTTTCCTGCGTGAAGCTGGAATGGAGCGAGCCGGACACCGCGGGAAGGCGTTCGTTCAAGGAGATCCCCGGCTCGGCGTTCGAGCTGCAGGCGGACCTCGTGCTCCTGGCGATGGGGTTCGTCCACGTCGAGCACGGCCCGCTGGTCCTGGACCTGGGCGTCGCGACGGACAGCCGGGGGAACCTGGTCGCCGACGGGAACTGCATGACGAACGTTCCAGGCGTGTTCGGCGCGGGGGACGCCGTGAAGGGGGCCTCTCTCGTGGTGCACGCCATCTACCTCGGCCGGCTGGCCGCGGCGGGGGCGGACCGCTACCTCGTCGGGGGCTGATTCTCTCCCCTTCGCGCATATCGTCCCACTACGTGATAACCCCACCCCCCGGGATGGGGTTATTCGTTTCGATCGACGCAACCATGCCTCTCCATTCCGAATCTACTGATTGTCATGTCTTCATGAAAAACCGGAAAAGGAGGAACGTATGCGGCGACGGATGATTCTTGCGGTGGCGGTCCTGTGCCTTGCGGCGCCGGGGCGTCTCCTGGCAGCTCCATGGGAGTTCGACCCTGCCCACACCGGGGTCCATTTCAAGGTGCGACACCTGATGATCTCCTCGGTGCGGGGGGAATTCGAAAAAGTCTCCGGGAAGGTTGTGTACGACGAGGCGGACGTCACGAAGTCCGCGGCCGACATCACGATCGATGCGGCCTCGATCAACACCCGCGTGGCGAAGCGGGACGAGGACCTGCGCAGCCTCAATTTCCTCGACGTGGCGAAGTACCCCAAGATCGCCTTCAAGTCGAAGCGGGTCGAAAAGGCGGGGGACGGAACGCTGAAGATGACCGGAGACCTGACGATCCGGGGCGTTACGAAAGAGGTGGTCCTGACCATCGAGGGGCCTTCCTCCGCGATCAAGGACCCGTGGGGCAACTTCCGCGTGGGCGGCCTGGCGACCACGAAGATCAACCGGAAGGATTTCGGGCTGGTCTGGAATGCGACCCTTGAGACCGGCGGCGTGGCGGTGGGAGACGAGGTCGAGATCACCATCGACGTGGAGATCTACAGGAAACCGGCTTGAGCTGGTACACTTCGCGATACCGAACGACAGATCGAACCGGGGAGAACCGTGGACGATGCAAGATAGCGGATCGGGCTCGCGACGGCAAGGAGGTGTTCGCGGAACGGCATGCGAAAGGGCTCTCCTGAACGTTCCGGCGGGGGGGAGATCGACCTGCACGGGCTGACCGTTGCGGAAGCGCTCTCCCGCCTCGCCGCCCATTACAACGCGCGGCTGCGGGCGGGGGACACCGGCCCGATCCGCGTGATCCACGGCTACGGGTCCTCGGGCCGCGGCGGCGAGCTGCGGACCGCGCTCCGTGAACTGCTCTCCCGCCACGCCGGCCGCCTCGAATTCGTCCCCGGCGAGACGTACTTCAACAACCCCGGCGTGACGGTCGTGTACCCGAAGCACCCGCTCCCCGCACCTTCCCCGAACCTCCGGGCGGGACGCCGGTAGGCGTCCGTCACCCCTCCCCCGCATTCATCCGTTTCTGGAGCAAAGCCTGGTACGAGGGTGATAAACTGTCCGGAAACTACCCGGAAAGGGGATTCGGATGAATCGTTTCGGTAAATGGGTGGCTCTTTGCGTTTCCATCGGGACGTTGGCGGCAGGGGGCGACGCGTTGGCGTTCGGGAATGCGGAGAGCAGCGGGAGCGAAGGCGCGAAGGCACCGGCCACCTCCGAACCGGTCAAGGTGGAAAAGGCGAAGGGAACGGACGCCTATAACGTGTCCGAAACCTACGAGAAGGCCGGGAAACTGGACAAGAAGACCGTCGTCGTCCGGGGGAAGGTCGTCAAAGTATCCAAGGGGATCATGGGAAAGAACTGGGTACACCTTCGCGACGGCAGCGGAGATGCGGGGAAGGGAACGAACAACCTGGTGGTCACCACGCAGGACGAACCGAAGGTCGGGGACTTGGTGACGGCGAAAGGAACCCTCTACAAGGACAAGGATTTCGGGGCGGGGTATCTGTACAAGGTGATCGTCGAAGAGGCAACCGTAAAGCAGTAGCGTCCACCGTCTCCCCCGCACCGGGTCCCCGGGACGAAGATGACACCGCCGCCAGGAAGCGTGCGCCGCCGCAGGCTGTTTTTCCCGGCATTGGCGGCGGCGCTCCTCCTTTCCTTGGCCACCGGCGCATCGCTCGGCGCCGGTCCTCCGGCCGATTCCGTTGCCACCGCGACGGACAACGCCACGGGGCCGATCCCCTCCGCCGCCGACAACGGCTGGGTGGACCGAACCCATTCCCGGGTCGAGAGGGACCTGTTCGAGACCGTCGCCTGGTTCGACCGGTTCTTCGGCGACGAACGGGTGGAGGTTACCGAACGGCCGGAGTCGTTCCTTCGGTGGATGAACGATCTCCGGTGGGACGAGGAGGAGCGCTTCTCCGTCCGAAGCACTATTCGGGCATCCCTGCGCCTTCCGAGGCTCAGGAAACGGTGGCGGCTGGTCTTCTCGGGAGAGACCCGGGGCGATCCGAACGCCGTCACCCCGGAGGACCCCGGGAACCCCGGGCTGGACGTGGGAAGCCGGGTCCGTGCCGGCTCCACGGAACTGATCTACGACATCCTTCGGACCCCGCGCTCCACCCTCGACGTGGGCGCCGGGGTGCGGGTGAAGATCCCTCCCGACGCCTTCGTCCGCACGCGGTTCCAGCATGCGCGGCCCGTAACGCTCAACACCCTCGGGCGGTTCACGGCGACCGCGTTTTGGGACGCCCGGGACGGTTTCGGCGAATCGAACCAGGTCGACCTCGAACGCTGGCTCGCCCCTCCCACCCTGCTCCGGTGGTCCAACTCCCTTTCGATCGCGGAGAAGAGCAACGGGTGGACGTGGGGGACGGAGCTCTCCCTCCTCCACAAGCTTTCCCCGAAAAGCGCGATCACCGTCGCCGGGGGCGCCTCGGGCTCGACCCGACCCGCGTGGATCGCACAGAATTACCGGGTCCTTGCCCGGTATCGCCGGAACGTCTACCGGAAATGGCTCTTCCTCCAGGGGGAGCCTGACATCCATTGGCCGCTGAAGGAAGACGGGAGCCGGAGGCCTGTGTGGGGCGCGACGCTGCGGGCGGAGATCCTGTTCACCGGTGCGGGACCGGATCTGCAGGACGGTGAAGGGAGCAAGCCTTGACGCGGAAAGATCCTGTCGGGGTCCACGGACAACGTCGTGTCACACCAGGGGGTCCTCGAGGCGGACGTCAACGCCGGGCCTGGTGCTCGTCGAGACGTATGAGGGAGGGCTACCTGTTTCTCTCTTTGGGCCGGAGCGCCTCCTCGATCCTGGCGGCAAATTGGCGGATGTCGGTGAAGGGCTTCTGGAGAAAGGGGGTGTCGGGGTCAAGGATCCCGTGGTGGCCGATGGCGTTATCGGCGTACCCCGACATGTACAGGAACCTCTGCCCGGGGCGCAGGTTTCGGAGGCGTTCGATCAACTCCTTCCCGTCCATCCCCGGCATGACGAGATCGGTGATGACCAGGTCCGGATCCAATCCCTTCTCCGCTACGAGGGCCAAGGCGTCGTTCCCGTTTGCCGCCAGGGTCACACGATATCCCAACCGTTCAAGCATCTGCTGGATGAGCTCGCGGACCGCCGTTTCATCCTCGGCCACGAGGATGTGCTCTCCGCCGCCTGTACGCACAAGTTCCGGCGCCGGTTCCGCCTGCCGGACCGTCCTGGCCTCCGTGCGCGGCAGGTAGATCCTGAAGATCGTGCCCTGGCCCGGTTCGCTGTAACACGCGATGTGCCCACCGGACTGGCTGACGATGCCGTAGACCGTGGAGAGCCCAAGCCCCGTTCCCTTGCCGAACTCCTTGGTGGTGAAAAACGGGTCGAAGACCCTGTCCATGGTCTCCTGGTCCATGCCGCATCCCGTATCCGTTACGGCAAGCATGACATACTTCCCTGGCGCCACGCCCACGTGATGGTCCGCATGTCCTTCGTCCAGCGCGACGTTGGCCGTCTCGATGGTCAGCTTGCCGCCCTTGGGCATGGCGTCCCGGGCGTTGACCACCAGGTTCATCAGGACCTGTTCCACCTGTCCCGGATCGGCTTGCACATGGCCAAGATCCTCGGCGAAGGCGGTGATCACCTCGATATCCTCGCCGATCAGCCGGCCCAGCATCTTTTGCAGATGGATGACGCTGTCGTTCAGGTTCAGCACCACGGGCTGAAGGATCTGCTTGCGGCTGAAGACGAGAAGCTGTCGGGTGATATCCCTCGCCCGGCAACCGGCTTTTTGAACCTCCGTCAGCAGCTCATGGTGGGGATGAGCGCCGTCCAGCTCATTCAGCACCAGTTCCACATATCCCAAGATGACCATCAGCAGGTTGTTGAAGTCGTGAGCGATGCCCCCCGCGAGTTTTCCGATCGTCTCCATCTTCTGCGCCTGGCGGAACTGATTCTCCATTTGCAGGTGCCTGGTGATGTCCCTGGTGATCGACAGGATATGCGGCTCATTGTTGATGGTGATGAAACGGGCGGACATCAAACCCGTTTTCAGGGAGCCGTCCTTGCACCGGAACGCGGATTCGAGGTTTTCGACATATCCGTTTTCCTTCAGTGCCCTGATCAGTTTTTCGCGATCTTCCGGAATCGCCCATAGATCCATTTCGATGGAAGTTTTCCCGATCACGTCTTCGCGGGTAAAGCCCGTCAGCTGCGTAAAGCCGTCATTGATATCGACAAACCGTCCATCGCGGCGGTTGATGTTGACGGCGTCGGGGCTGGTTTTGAAAGCGGTTTTATATTTTGTCTCGCTTTCCGCGATCCGTCGCTGGTACTCCCTTTCTTCGGTCTGGTCCCTGAAGACCAGAACCACGCCGGTCACTTCACCGGCTTCGTTTTTTATGGGGGCGCCGCTGTCGGCGATGGGTATTTCCGCGCCGTCTTTCGAAATCAACAGCGTATGGTTGGAAAGGCCCACGATCATGCCTTCCTTCATTACGGTCTTTACCGGGCTTTCGACGGCTTTCCGGGTATCTTCATTGATGATGTTAAATACGGTTTCGAGGGGCTTGCCGGTGGTTTCCTTCTCATCCCACCCGGTCAGCCGCATGGCCACGGGGTTCATTCCCGTTATATTGCCGTTCCCGTCGGTGGCGATCACCGCGTCGCCGATCGAGTTGAGGGTGATACGCAGGTTTTCCTCGCTCTCCCGCAATTTCCTTGCCGCGACGATGCGCCGTTCCTCGTTCCCCAGGAGGATGCCTACGAACAGGGTGGCCGCCGGAAAGACGAGCATCACCGGCAGCCAAATGCGGCCGATCGTTTCCAGCGCTCCCGGCCAGGGGAGCAGCACTTGGCACAGCAGCATAACGACATGGGTGGCGATGCCCACGCCATAGAGCGCAACGGGGCCCAGCGATTCTGGCCGGTTTTCATAAACGCGTCGAACGGCCAGGCCCACCATGGAGCAGAGCAGGATGGTCGCCACCCCGGCCCAAACGCCCGGGCCGCCCAGGTACGCCCGGTACGCTCCCGCCAACGCAACCGAAACCGCGGCGGCAATCCCGCCTCCGAACAGCCCGGCCAGGGTCAGTACAATGGACCGGCCGTCGTAGATGACGCCCGGGCGGTAGTGAAAGGGTATGTTCATGGCGGCGATGGCCAGGCCGCCGAACAGGAGTCCGGCGAGAATCTTGTCCCGCTCCGCGCCGGCGTGCCTGTGCCTGACCCGGGCCAAAAGCCCGTATAGGGCGGATAATGCGACCAACAGGGCGGCGTTATGAATCAGCTCGACGAGCATCCGTTCCTCCAGCGAACGAAAATAGCATCCGCCTCGTCCTCTCACAACATGTATGAAGCCCGCCCGACAGGAATCACGGCGCCTCGTTGCCCTCCCGCCCGGAGCGGTCCGCCCTCGCTTCCAGGATCCCCGCGGCGACGGGGATCAGCAGCAGGAATACCACCAGGACGACCACGCCCCTCCACCCCGCCCGGCGGTACGCCAGGCCGCTCGCCGTGATCCCCGCGGTCCCCCCGAGATAGTAAAAGAGGACGTACAGGGAATTCCCCCGCCCGCGGCTGGTCTCCAGCTTCCGGTTCAACGCCCCCACCGCCGCGGTGTGGACGATGAAAAACCCGGCGCACACCCCTGCCAGTGAAGCCGCCACCACCGCGACGTAGGGCGTCATCGAGAGGAGGACGGAAGCGCCGAAGATCGCGCCCCCCAGCGCCATCGCGACCCCGTTCCCCAGGCGGTTCCCGAGCCGCCCCGCCGACGGTCCGATCGCGACGCCGACCAGGTACGAGAGATAGAGCATCGTAATGAGGTGTGTGGGCAGCAGGAACGGCGGCCCGGCAAGATGAAACGGCAGGTAGTTGAACACCGAAGAGAAGGCGCCGAACGACGCCGCGCCGACCGAGAAGATCCGCAGCAGATCGTGTCGTGAGAGCAGAGCAGCGAAACCCGCCTCTTTCCCTGCCGCATCGGGGATCTTCTCCTCCCTTGGGAGCCATCGTCCCGCGTCGAGGGTCGCGAGGAGGAGGAGGGCGGAGGCGGTCACGAAGGCGTAGCGCCAGTGAAGGGGCGGATGGATGAACCCGGCAAGCAGCCTCCCGCCCAGGCCCCCTGCCACGGTGGCGGAGACGTACGCCCCCATCGCGACGTTCAGACGCTCGGGGGGAAGACGGCGGACGAGGTACACCACGAGGCACGTGGTGAGCGACGGGACGAACACGCCCTGGAGAAACCTCGCCGCCACCAGGAGCGTGAAATTCGTCGTGGCCGCGCAGAGGAAGCCGCACAGGGAAGCGAGCGTCCCTCCGAAGAGGATGATCGGCCGGGCGGGGAAGCGATCCGCCAGCCGTCCGAACGGCAAGGTGGCCAGCGCGATCCCGAAGATCACGGCGGAGACCGTGAGGGACGCCTTCGCCGCGTCGATCCCGAACTCTTCCCGCAGGACCGGGAGCACGGGTTGCGTCAGGTAGATCGTCGAAAACGTCGCGGCCACCAGCAGGAACACCCTTGCCTGGAGCGACGCCGACCCCTCCTCCCGGCCCGCGGATGAAACGGGAATCCTGTTCGCCGTTACGAACGATACTTGAAGGAGATGTTCACCCGGGCCCGGTAGGCCACGACCTTCCCCTTTTCGATCGCCATGTCCAGTTTGACGACTTCCGCGACCCTCAGATCCTCGAGGGACTTCCCGGCGACCTCCACCGCGTTTTTCGCGGCTTCTTCCCATGAAGTCTTGCTCGTCCCCACAACGTCGATGATTTTGTAAATACTGTCCATCGCTTCTCTCCTTTCCATGCTGATTTTGCTCTCATCGGAGCAATCATGCGTCATGGTACCACGCCGGGAGGGCACGCCGGGAGGGCCGGATATCCGCAGGATCGAACGACTCGCGGTGGAAATGGCCCTGACGTTCAACTGGATCTCCATGTACCAGGAGGGGCACCCTTCCCTCGCGGGCCGCGTGGAGAAGTTCCATCGGAACCTCGAGGACGTCCTGAACGAGGAGCCGTCCGGCCACCTTCTTCTCGGGGTCGCCAAGGACAAGATCCTGTACCGGAACGTGTTCCTCGGCAAGGACAACAGCCTCGTCCGCGGCTTCACTTCCGAGCTCTTCCTGCACCAGGTCGCCACCCTCGACTTCTCCAAAGAGGTGACGCCGCGGGAGCTCCTCGCGTTCTTCCTCTCCCTCCAGCGGCTCCGCCTTGAAAAAAAGGGGGGGAAGCTCGACGAGATCCTGAAGGCCGAGGGCGTGCGGGGAATCGGGCTCTACCCTTACAACTACAAGGAGGTTCTCTCGCGAAGGATCATCCACCCGGGTGGAGAGGCCCCCTCCTCGAACCGGGAGGACGAGCTCTGGCGGATGATCCTCACGGAGAACGTGTCCTCCGGGGACGGTGGCGAGGAACTTCCCGGAGATCTCCCGATTCCACCCGAGATGATCCCGATCCTCCTGCGCAGGGTCAACGCCGCCGCCGGCAGGGGGAGCCGCCGGGACGCCAGGCCGGAGTCCGCCCCCGACACGGTGTCCCCCGAAATGATCCAGCGGGTCCTGGCCCGTCTCGGAGAGGCGTTGCACCGGCTCCCGGTCGAGCAGAGGGGCGCGATGATCCGATCCCTGGACGAGGGAGTCGGGGATGGGGTCGATGGCGACGGGTGTCTCGCGAACGTCGCCATCCTCCGGTCGCTGACGGGAGCCGATTCGGACGACGAGTTCCTCGACCTGCTGGCCACCCTTCTGGCCGCGGAGGGGAAGAGCGGAAACCGGATCCGGAAGATTTTCGAGGTCATCGCGACAGACAGGAACGGGGACGGTTCGCTCCTTCCGGCGGTCAAGAAGCGGGTCCATGAAAGCGTCCGCACGAAGAACTACTACGCCCAGAGGACGTGGGAAGCCATCGAGCGGCTGCTGCTGCAGCGGACCGAGGCGGCCTATATCGGACAGGACCACTCCCGCCTCCTGGAGATGCTGTCGGACCTCGACGCGACGTCCGAAGGAAACCCGCATGCCGACCCGGCGGTCGTGGCGGAATTCGAGGAGGAGAACCTCCACCTCAAGGGAGCCGGTGTTCTGCTGGAACTGCTCGAGAAGGAGGAGGCCGAGGGGGAGTTCCTCGAGCTGCTCGAGGAGGTGCGGAAGATCATCCCCAACCTGATTTCGCGGAGGGAGCTCCCCCTCCTGAAGAGCCTGCTCTCCACCCTGACGTCGGTGCACCGGAACGCACCGGAGAGCAGGAAGCCCGCGATCGAGCGCGTGATCGGCGAGGTGGATTTCGCCCATATGATCGACCTCTACCTCTCGCCCGCCGTTTCGAAACTGGAAAAGGGGCGGATCGAGGAGATCCTCGTGTCCTTCGTCGGGGTGGCGCTCGGGGACTTCCTCGACCGGCTGTTGATGGAAACGGATCAGGGAAACCGGAAGACCCTCCTTTCCCTCGCCTTCCGGTTCGACGCGGAAGCCATCCCCGCGGTCAAGGGGAGGCTCGACGACCCCCATTGGTATTTCGTACGGAACCTGTGCCTCATCCTCGGACGGATCGGCGACGTTTCCGTGCTTCCCGACCTGGTCCGGTTGCTCGACCACCAGGACCTCCGGGTAAGGAAGGAGGCCATCCTTGCCCTCGGGCGGCTGCAGGCCCCCGAATCGGTCCCCTTCCTCGGGAAGATCCTCCTTCACGAAACGCTCCTGCAATCCGCCAGGGAGGAGTCGCTCCGGATCGACGCCGCCAACGCCATCTTCCAGTGCGGCTGCACGAGGGGGATCGCCTTCCTCCACCGCGGAACGGAGTGCCACCGGGCGAAGGTCAGGGAGCATTGCGCGGCCCTCCTCGGCACGCTGGGGGCGAAAAAATGACGGGGGATACGCTTTTCCTGGTCGTTTCGGACCTCGCTCTGGCGATCCAGGGCGCGTCGTCCTACCCCGAAAACCACCCGCGTGTCCAGGAGCTGCTGGTCCGGCTGCACCGCCGGGTCCAGTCCGAGGCTTCACTTCTGCGCGGATTGGACATCGGCTTCTTCCACGATCACGTCGTGGTGGACGAGTTCCCGTTCGTGGAACCGAACCCCACGCTCGCACGGCTGATCGAACGGATGCGGGAAAAGGGAATCGAGAAGATCCTGATCTCCGAGGGGATCACCTTCGGGGAGCTGAAGCGCTTCGTCTACTTCCTCGCGGAAGGCGCCGGCTCCCCCTCGGATCAGATCTGGGAGTCCATCGCCTACGGGAGGATCGAGGGCGCGGAATCGTCCGGCGCCGTCTCGCTTGGGCTGGCCCCCGCGTCCCACCCGTCCGGCATCATGGCAGGCGCGACGGAGGTCCTGAAGGATGTCCTCGTGTCGTTGGTCACTGAACGGAAGAGGTCCAGGCGATGCGCAGCTACCGCCCCTACCAGCCGTCCATCGAACTGGAGCGGACCTTGTCGATCATGAAAGAGGGCCGCGGCACCGAGTTCGAGCCCCGCCTGTTCGACGGCTTCGTCGAGATCCTGTCCTGAGACGACGCCCGTCAATCTTCAACGGAGCTGCATTGGATAGTTCGAGTCATTTCTTCAATTCCCCCTTCGCCCATTTTTCCAGAGGCTTCGGGACGGCCTCGAACCGGATCGTGTCTCCATCCACGCTCAAGAGGTCGCATAGTTCTTGTATTAGTGCGGTCAGACGGCTGAAGCCAGAAGATCGTGCAATACATCCAATATACCAGTGCTCACACCATGGACAAGGTGGTGTAATAGCAAAGGAGCCATCTTTATGAAACAAGTTGCATATTGTCTTTTCGAGACACCGCTGGGCACCTGCGGGATCGCATGGAAAGCGCAAGAGACTTCCCGCATCCCGCCGGTGGTGACGTTCTTTCAGCTTCCCGAAGCAACAAGGGGCTTGACCGACAGGAGAATTGCAGAGAGTTCCGGAGGTCGCAAAGCGCGGGTTCCTCCGCCCCGCATCGCCGGGATCATCAAGAAAGTTCAGGAGCATTTGCAGGGGGATGTGCAGGATTTTCTGGACATCGTGGTTGAACTGAACGGCGCGGGCCCCTTTGCTCGACAGGTGTACGGAGCGGTACGGAAAATTCCGGCAGGACGTACCACGACATACGGTGAGCTCGCGGCGGACATGCACCGGCCCACCGCTTCCCGGGCGGTCGGGCAGGCCTTGGGAAGGAATCCGATCCCTCTCATCATCCCCTGTCACCGGGTCCTTGCGAGGGGCAAAAAGCCGGGGGGATTTTCCGCTCACGGAGGACTGGAGACAAAAAAGAAGCTTCTCGAAATCGAAGGCGCGACGGTTGCCGGCTTCAAATAAAAATCACCGGATGGGTAGTGGGGCGTCGGGGTAAGATCGAGCGATGGAGCCGCCGGAGCGCGAGAACGACGGATCCCCAAGCCGGAGCTTCCCCGGGCTGCTCCGGGACATCCTGCGGGCCGGCCGCGAATCCCCCGCGGAAACGGCGCAGCGCCAACAGGCCCGGTTGTGCTCTTTGATCGATTTCGCGAGAAGACGGTCCCCCTACTACGCGAGGCGGTACTCCGCACTTCCCCCGGACGTCGGCGCGCTGGAAACGCTCCCGCCGGTCACCAAGGAGGAGCTGACGGCCCATTTCGACGCCTGGTCGACCGACCCGTCGGTGACGCGGGAGTCGGCGGAGGCGTTTGTCGCCGACCTGTCCCGGATCGGCCGTCTCTACCTCGGGCGCTACATCGCCTTTTCCACCTCGGGCACGTCGGGGCGCCCGGCGGTCTTCCTCCACGACCCGGCGGCGGCAGCCGTCTACCTGGCCCTGACCGCGGCGCGGCGCATCCCGTCGCTCATCGCGCCAGCGTCTCTCGGCTCGTTCCTTAAGGGCCGGGCCCGGACGGCGACGATCGTCACAACCGGCGGGCATTTCACGAGCTCCGTCGTCGATGCGCTTGCGCGCTCCCGTTTCCCGCTCCTCTCCGGCCGCAACCGGACGTTCTCCCTGATGGATCCCCTGCCGGCGCTCGTGCGCTCCCTCAACGACTTCCGTCCGGCGGTCGTGGGGAGCTACCCCACGGCACTCTCCGTGCTGGCCGGGGAACAGCAGGCGGGTCGGCTTCGGATCCGGCCCGCGCTTGTGCTCTCCGGTGCCGAGCTGCTATCCACCGCCCTCGCTGAGCGGATTTCCGTGGCCTTCGGGTGCCCCGTCCGGGACACGTACGCCGCGTCCGAGTTCATGGGGATCGCCTTCGACTGCCGACACGGCCGGCTGCATGTCAACGCCGACTGGGCGATCCTGGAGCCGGTCGATGCCGCCTTCCGCCCCGTGCCGCCGGGCGAAGCCTCCCATACGACCCTGCTGACCAACCTCGCCAACCGGGTGCAGCCGCTCATCCGGTACGACCTGGGGGACAGCATCACCGTCATCCCGTCGCCGTGTCCCTGCGGGAGCCGGCTTCCGTCGATACGGGTCGAAGGACGCCACGACGAGGTCCTCTTCCCGGAAGACGGCGACGGCGTACGGCGGCCTCAGTTGCCGCTTGTCCTGGCCACGGTCGTGGAGAAGACGGAGGGGCTGCGCGCGTACCAGGTGATTCAGTCGGGCTCCCGGCACCTGCGCGTGCGCGCAGAGACCGCCCCGGGGTACGCGCGCGCGGCCGTGTGTGGGGCGCTCCTGCGGGCTCTTCGCGACCACCTCGCAGACCAGGGGCTGGAGGGCGTCTCCATCGAGATCTCAGACGACCCGCCCCTGCGGGATACCCCCGGCGGCAAGCTGCGGCAGTTCCTGGTTGGGCAGGCTGCGCCTGGCACCGGAGATTCAGGAGCAAATTCTGTCCATGCCCGATGCCGTTGGTCGTCCCCCCGTTACAGAGCGAATTCTTCGCCCCATTGGAGTCATCGCGGATCACTATCACGAAGCTCGTGCTGTTTTTCGCTTGACGCCGACGACATGTTTTGCTAACAAAATATTTATAAGCCAATCGACGGCTCGAAAGGCTTTCCGGGGATCGCCTCCGGAGGGCGGGAAAGAAGAGGGCGTCCATGCCCGTCACGGAAATACTGGAAGATCTGTTCTTCATCGAGAGAGGCTACCTGAACGGCAACCACTTCGTCTTTGTGTCTGACGAGCCGGTGCTCATCGACACGGGGTACGTTGCCGATGTCGGGGAAACCGAGCGGCTCATGGCCGGCCTGGGAGTCGGGCTCTCCACCGTCCGCCTTATCATCAACACCCACTGCCACTGCGACCATGTCGGCGGAAACAAGTCGGTCCAGGAGGTGTCGGGGTGCGCCGTCGCGATGCACCGGATCGGGAAGCACTTCATCGATACCCGGGATGACTGGGCAACCTGGTGGCGATATTACGGCCAGCATGCGGAATTCTTCGACTGCACGCAGGCGTTGGAGGACGGGGACATCATCCCCGTCGGCCCCCACGATTTCCGGGTCATTCACACCCCCGGCCATTCCGCGGACGGTATCGTCCTCTACAATCGGAGGGAGAAAGTCCTCATCTCCTCCGATTGTCTCTGGGAGAACGACATGGCGGTCATGACGCTGCGCGTGGAGGGCAGTGGGGCGCTCTTCTCCATGCTCGAATCGCTGGAGAAGATAGCGGCCTTCGACGTAAGGATGGTCTACCCCGGCCGCGGAAAGCCGTTCAGCGACGTGAAGGCGGCAATCGGGAAAAGCCGGAAGAAGATCTCGGCCTATCTGGACTGCAGGGAAAGGATCGGGGACGACCTGCTCAAAAAGATCATCGTCTACACGCTCCTCATGGAACGATCCGTTCCGGAAGAGACGTTCTTCAAAAAACTGCTCGGAACGCACTGGTTCCGGGAAACGGTCGACCTCTATTTCGGCGGGGGCTACGACGGCAAGTATTGCGAAATCATGGAAGGTTTTCTGAAACGGGGGGTCGTCGTGCGCCGCGAGGGCAGCCTGTTCACGACCGTCAAACCGTGATCGGCGTGAAGCCATGACCGAAGGAAGGAAGAAAAACAAGTTGCCGCTGACCGAGGACAGGCTCATCTATCTGGTCTCCATGGCCCAGAACCGGCTTCAGAGCCTGCTGAGAAGCGCCTTGGGCGCCGAGGGCATCAAGGTGACGCCGGCCCAGTCGGGCATTCTGTTCCTGCTTAAGCAGAAAGACGGCTTGACCATGACGGAGCTGGGCAAGGCCCTCGCCATCGACAACGCGACGATCACGGGACTGGTCGATCGACTGGAAAGGGACGGCTTCGTGCGTCGGAACAAGAGCGCAAGCGACCGCCGAGCGCTCAACATATCCATCACGCCACAGGGCATTGAAGAGGTAAACCGGGCCAAGATCGTGATCAAGCGGGTCAACGAATCGATCAAGACGGGTTTTTCCGCCGGAGAGATTGAAACCTTCAAGAAGATTCTCTTGAACATCGTCAAAGGACCCGGCGGCAAATAGAAATTCGCGGTGAAGCACCATCCTGAGAGTAGCCGGCGTGTCAGCCAGCCGGAAGCTCTCGAACTTCTTCAGGCGGAGCATGAGCGTGGGCATTTGCAGTCTGCGTGGTTCAAAGACGCCATGGGGAGACGCTTCTACGCTATTTGCAACTGCTGCAAGTGCTGCTGTTTAGGAATCGAAGCAATGGTCAAGTATGGCACCCCGATGGTTGCTTCGTCGGGTTACGTTGCCCAGGTGGATGAGACACTCTGTACGGATTGCACAAATTGTAAAGACGCTTGCCCTTTCGGGGCCATCAGGGTGGACGGGACGGCGTTCGTGAACCGGGAGGCATGCATGGGGTGTGGCGTGTGTGTGGGACAGTGTTCCAACGCGGCCATGTCGCTGGTGCGCGATGAACGGAAAGGGGTACCGTTGGACGTGCGGATGTTGGCTCGGGGACAGGCTGTCAGTTGAGCTTGGGGGAGAACGGGCGAACCAGCGCTCGTATCCAACCACGCTGAACTCGCTAAGGCCATGGAATAAAAAAATCCGGGGCCATTGGGAGGGTCCCCGGATTCGGAAGGTCATGGCTCCCCGTCGTGGACGCATATCGAACTTTTTGCGCCGTCGGGTTCATCGACGTTCACCTGCCAACGCCCCAGGTCGTCCCGTCCCCTTTCGATAAAGATCACGGGGCGACGCTTTGGTACCATGTCGCACTCTCGCCGTCCTGCCGGACGACGGATCCGTGGTCTTCCAGCCATTGCAGGTGCGCCAACGTTTCCACCAGGGCGAGTATCCGGTTGTCGAGGTCCTGGAATCCCCCGAAGACCTCGACGGCGAGCTCGAAGGCCGTCATCTTCCGCCCCAGCCGCTCGCGAAAAACGGTGAGCCTCTTCCGGTGATGAGCGCGAAGCTTCTCCGGAAGACGGCCGTCCGTTCGGTAACACCCGTGGTGGCCCGGCAGAACGAGACGGATGTCGCGCGATGCGATCTCGTCGAGGCTCTTGAAGAAATTCGCAAGAGGCGCTGCGTCCCCGAAAGGCCACAGGCCGATGTTCGACGTAATGCCTTCAAGCATCTGGTCGCCGCTGAGGAGCATCCGTGACGAAGGCTCGTACAGGGCCACCTGGGCGACGCTGTGCCCCCCGGTCACCATCACCTCGAATTCGTAGCGGCCGATCGTCATGCGCTGCCCGTGCTCCGGCACCCGGGTTTCCCGCGGAATGACACACGCCCAGAATCCCTTCATGACCCCGACCGTTGCGTCCACATCCTCCGCCGGCATCCCGTTGCGGCCGAGGAATGCTCTCGCGGCGGCCTCTTCCGACGGATCGGAGAGCCTCACCGCATTCGCGGTCGCCAGCTCTTCCGGGCGGACGTATACCGGGGCTCCCGTAATCTCCTGCAGCCACGCCGCGAGTCCGAGATGGTCGCAATGGTGATGGGAGACGACGATGCGGGTGACGCCCTCCGTCAGCGTTCCGGAAAGGACGGATGACCAGATATCCCGGGTGGCGGGCGAGTCGGCCCCCGTATCGAAGATGCACCACCCCGAGCCATCCCGGACAAAGTAGACGTTGCTATGGTTGAGGCCGGCATCCAGCGGCATAGGCAGCCGTCGGACGCCGGGAACGACCTCCTCGAGGTTGCGCGCAACCCAAGCCTCGGACTCCGGTGTCTTCACCCGCCCCCCGATTTTACAGCTCCTCTCCCAACAATACCCCGAATCCGTTCCACTTCCCGCAAGGGACCATCCCGTCCTGCGGTTTCCACGGCGGCCCCGCTCCTCGTACCGCGCTTCTAAAGCCGCAAATGAAAAGGCCCCGAGGATTCCTCGGGGTCTGCTACACATTGCGCCGGAGATCCGGGAAAAGATTCTTTCCACACTCTACACAGACCGCCAACCTCCCGTTACAGAACGAGTGCTCCGTCCGATCGCAACCATCACCGACGACCACGACCGGATTCGGGAATTTCACAAGCTATTGGGCTGCCACTTGACGCAAATTCGTGATGTCCCGTAATGGTGGTGCCCCAAACAGGCGGTTGTATTCACGGCTGAACTGCGAAGGGCTTTCGTAGCCTACTTGAAACGCTGCGGTTGCGGCATCCATATGTTCTGCCAGCATTAAACGCCTTGCTTCCTGCAAACGGAGCTGCTTCTGGAACCGTAACGGACTTAAAGCGGTCATCGACCGGAAGTGGTGATGAAACGTGGAACTGCTCATGCGGACCTGCGCAGCGAGGTCATCGATACGCAATGGCCGTGTGAAGTTGGCCTTCAACCAATCGATTGCCCGCGCGATCTGATGACTCTGACTCCCCGCCGACGCAATCTGGCGCAGACGCGCACCTTGATCGCCCACGAGCAAACGGTAAATGATTTCCCGCTGGATGATCGGCGCAAGGATCGGAATGTCCTTCTGTTCAGCGAGCAAGTCGATCAACCGTTGAAAGGCGGTGAGCAGCGGCAAGGTTACCTCGCCGGTCGCCATGCCACGGCTTGATTGCTGCGCACGCGGCGGGGGAAGATTGCTGTCCACCATCAACTGTGAAATCTCGCGTTGATCAAGTTTCAACATGAGCCCCAGGCAAGGCTTCTCCGGGCTCGCATTGATAATCTGGACAACCGTGGGCAGATGCACGGAGGTGATCAAAAAATGGTGCGCGTCATACACAAACGTGTCGTCTCCGAGCAATACGCGCTTGGCCCCTTGCGTGATCAAGCAAATGCTCGGTTCGTACATGCCGCTGATCGGCTCGGTCGGTTCATCCCGCCGAAAAAGTGACAAGCCCGGGATCGCGGTCATGATCCGGTCTGGCTTATCGGTCCATCGGGCAATGCACTTCCCCAACGCTTCGAGCGCAACTTCCATGCTGTTATTCTCAATCTCTCGCTTTATGGCCTTATTTCTCATAAATTCCTCCCTCTCGAATACTACCTGACCCCGCTTCGCGTTACAACCATTATCCAAGATGTCGTAGGATCGGGCAAGAAGTGAACAGGATTGGTCTACCTGCCTTTATTCGTTCAGAGGCAAAATATGATTATCAACGAGGTAGCCCTGAACAGGTGAAAGGAGAAAACAATGCAGAAGCGAAAATTGGGGAAAAGCGGCCTGGAAGTTTCGGCTCTCGGGTTGGGATGCATGGGGATGAGTTTTTCGTACGGTCCGCCCGCAGACAAGCAGGAGATGATTGCGCTCCTCCGGACAGCCGTGGAACGCGGCGTTACATTCTTCGATACGGCAGAGGTCTATGGTCCGTTCACCAACGAGGAACTCGTCGGTGAGGCGCTCTCTACTCTGCGCGATCAGGTGGTGATTGCCACGAAGTTCGGTTTCGATCTCGACCCCAAGCGCGATCCCAGGGGGATGAAGGGTTTGCCAGGCCTGAACAGTCGGCCTGACCACATCAAGCAGGTCGCCGAGGCCTCGCTCAAGCGACTCAGGATCGATGCCATCGATCTGTTCTATCAGCATCGTGTCGACCCGGAGGTGCCAATCGAGGACGTGGCGGGAGCGGTGAAGGACCTGATTCAGGAAGGGAAAGTCAAGCATTTCGGCCTTTCTGAAGCCGGGGTGCAGACGATTCGTCGCGCTCACGCCGTCCAGCCCGTGACAGCACTCCAGAGCGAATACTCGCTGTGGTGGAGACGCCCTGAAGAGGAAGTGCTGCCGACCCTCGAAGAACTCGGGATCGGCTTCGTGCCCTACAGCCCTCTGGGCAAGGGATTCCTCACGGGAAAAATCAACGAAAACACTACGTTCGACAGTACCGACTTCCGCACCACTCTCCCTCGCTTTACACCGGAGGCTCGGAAAGCGAATCAGGCCTTGGTGGATTTGCTCGGCACCATCGCAGCACAGAAGAATGCGACACCTGCCCAGATAGCGCTTGCTTGGCTGCTGGCCCGGAAGCCGTGGATTGTGCCGATTCCAGGTACTACGAAGTTGCATCGCCTGGACGAGAACATCGGGGCAGTTTCACTCAAACTCACCCCCGACGATCTCCGCGAGATCGAAAACGCCGCCACACAGATCACGGTGCAAGGAGCGCGGTACCCCGAAAAACTGGAGCGAATGACCGGTCGCTGAACGGTATAACAACAATACCAGGCCTGATTCAGGGCCGAAACGAAACCAACTGGAGGATATATCCATGTTCAACGCCAAAGCTTACTTCGCCGCCAGTGCGACATCGCCGCTGGCCTCCAGCACGATCCCGCGACGCGATCCGACTGAACACGACGTGCAGATCGGAATCACCTTCTGCGGCATCTGCCACTCCGACCTCCACCAAGTCCGTAACGAGTGGAACGGCATCATTCCCACCATCTACCCGATCGTACCGGGCCACGAGATTGTCGGCCGGGTCACCAAGGTCGGCTCCGCGGTAACGAAGTACAAACCTGGCGACCTCGCCGCGGTCGGCTGCATGGTCGACTCGGACGGCACCTGCCCGCATTGCAGGGCTGGTCTTGAGCAGTTCTGTCCGAGCATGACCCTCACCTTCAACTCCCCGGACAAGCACCTCGGAGGCGTCACCTATGGTGGCTACTCCGATACCATCGTCGTCGATGAACGCTTCGTTCTGCGCGTCCCCTCCAACCTCGATCTCGCCGGAGCCGCGCCTCTCCTCTGCGCCGGGATCACGACATACTCGCCCATGCGCCGCTGGGGCGTTACCAAAGGCAAGAAAGTCGGCGTGGTCGGCCTCGGCGGACTGGGCCACATGGGCGTGAAGTTCGCTCATGCGTTCGGAGCCCACGTCGTCGTCTTCACCACCTCGCCCGGAAAGAAGGAAGACGCGCTCCGCCTCGGTGCCGACGAAGTCGTCGTCTCCCGCAACACCGATGAGATGGAGAAGCACACCGGCAGCTTCGACTTCATCCTCGACACCATCTCCGCCGATCACGATATCAACACCTACATCAACCTGCTCGGTCGCGACGGCAACATCACCTTGGTCGGCGCTCCCGCGAGGCCGCTCGCCGTTTCGGCGTTCAGCCTCATCATGGGGCGCCGCAGTCTCTCCGGCTCTAATATCGGCGGGATCGCCGAAACCCAGGAGATGCTCGACTTTTGCGGAGCACACAACATCACCGCCGATGTCGAGGTCATCCCCATCCAGAAGGCCAATGAAGCCTACGAGAGACTGCTAAAGTCCGATGTGAAGTATCGCTTCTCCATCGATATGGCTTCTCTCAAATCCGAGTAAACGAAAGGAGAGGGAGGAGTAGCATGCGGATTGGCATTCTGGGTTCGGGGTTGATGGGCGGCAAGCTCGGAACGATCTTCGCGCGTGCCGGACATGAAGTGTTATTCAGCTACGCGCGCAGCAAGGGCAAGCTTGAAAAGCTGGCGCGCGACGCTCAAGGTAATGCGCGCGCCGGAACGCCGGGCGAGGCCGTGAAGGAAGCAGACGCCGTCCTGTTGGCCGTGCATTGGTCCCGAATCGACGATGTGCTGAAGCAGGCAGGCGATCTGTCCGGCAAGGTCATCGTGACCTGCTCACTGCCGATGGATGCCGGCAACACGAAACTCATCATTGCCAATACCTCGTCGGGCGCGGAAGTACTTGCACAGAAAATTCCGCGGGCTTATGTCGTCTGCGCTTTCAATACCGTTCCCAGTGAAGTGCTGTTCGGAGTGTTCGAATCGAAACAGAAGAACCGCCGACCGAGCCTGGTGTACTGCGGCGATGACCGGAGTGCCAAAGACGTGGCCGCCAAGCTGATCCGGGACGCGGGTTTTGATCCGGTGGATACGGGCGGGCTCCGGATCGCCCGATACACTGAGCCGTTCGCACTCCTCACCGGCGAACTCGCATACGGAGGGGAAGGTGGCCCGGAGCTGGCGTACCGGTTCGAGCGGTTTGGGAGATAGCAGAGAAGGTGATGGCCGAAGGCCCCAACCCAAAAAAGAAGCACCCCCTCCACCGACGGGTGAAGAGGGTGCGTATTAGAAATTTCGAACCATCGAGGCATGGTACAGATTCCAGAACCCTCGACGGTTCGAATACTGTAACATTGGCTCCCCGTCGTGGACGCATATCGAACGTGCTGCGCGACGGATCAGCCGAAAATGTTATCCGCCCCAACCCTCGTCCCCGAATAACCATCTAACTGTGAGGAGTTTCACATCCGGGGAGGAAGCAGCACGACGCGATTCATCGGGAGGAAGCAATGAAGTACATCTGCCTGGGATACTTCGACGAGAAGAAGTGGGAAGCGTTGTCCGAAAGCGAACAAAACGCACTGCAGGACGAGTGCTTCGCTTATGACGACGAATTGCGCAAGAACGGACACTTCGCTGGCGGGGATGCGCTCCAGAGTCCGCGTAATGCCGCCACCCTGCGCTGGGAAAGCGGCAAGGTGTCCGTCACCGACGGTCCGTGCGCCGAGACGAAGGAGCATCTGGGCGGGATCCTCGTGCTCGAAGCCAGGGACCTGAATCATGCCATCGAGCTGATTTCGAAGCATCCGGGAGTGAAGGTGGGACCCTTCGAGATCCGCGCGGTCGAAGATATGTCGGCAGTGATGGCGGAAAGCGAGCAGCGGCGTTCCAAGGAACGCAAGGCATCGTGAGCACTCGGGCGACGCCAGGGATCGAAAGGAATTCTCATGCAGAAAATCACTCCGTGCCTATGGTTCGATGACAACGCCGTAGATGCGGCGAATTTCTATGTCTCCGTTTTCAGGAATTCGAAGATCGGGAACGTTGCCCGCTACGGCGAGGCGGGGGCAGAGGTCTCCGGGAAACCGAAGGGAACCGTCATGACCGTGGCTTTCGAGCTTGACGGACGGGAATTCATCGCGTTGAACGGCGGGCCCCAGTTCAAATTCAGCGAGGCCATATCCTTCGTCGTGAGCTGCGAGACCCAGAAGGAAATAGACGACCTGTGGGAAAAGCTATCCGACGGCGGAGAAAAGGTGGAATGCGGCTGGCTCAAGGACAGATACGGGATATCGTGGCAGATCGTCCCCGCCGTCCTGGGCGAGATGATGACCGACCCCGATCCCATCAGGTCCCAAAGGGTCATGCAGGCGTTGCTGAAGATGAAGAAGATCGACATGGCGGAACTGAAGAGAGCGTACGATGAAGATAAAGCGGCGTAGGCGGACCCGGTCGAAAATCGTGATCTAAGAAAAAGGCCCCGAAGAATTACCTCGGGGCCTGCGATTGTCATGGCTCCCCGTCGTGGACTCATATCGAACTTTTTTTGAAACCCCATCCTCCGAACTGACGACACTTGTTTCACACGGGTCCTACCCCATCTCCCCATGAGAAGAGGTGAAATCGATGCTTAATTAACTTGCGCGGCACCCGGTAATTTCGTGAAGTAAATCATATTTGCATACAGTGGCTACACCAATTTCAGCAGTACCGGTATAGCGTAGGATGCCGTGAGGAGTATAAAACCTGCGGTGAGGACGTAGATACGCGCATTCTGGGGTCCGCCACGGAAATACCACAGCTGCCAGACAGTGCGCCAGAGCCATAAGAGAGCCAGGCCCGTGTTGAATGCCATGGAAAGCCCTGCGCTTCGGCCGAGTTCAGGAGCAAATATGAGCGAGATGGTGGCGATGAAGAAAAGGGCAAGTATCAGCCCGATATGGATCGTCATGAAAATATGCGAATTGGGGAAGCCCACTTTAGCGCTCTCCAGAATTGACCCGTCTCTGCTCGTGAGAATTGACCCACCCGCCTGCTGATTTCCCCCGGTTTTCCTTTTTCCCATTCCATCGTCATTTCGTTCAGGTCAGATTCCGGACGTTCG
>Ga0334722_10002200_pt1 | contig 22449 bp, 19 predicted proteins | sample C3_bottom_MG_FD_207210 | JGI IMG/M metagenome (GOLD analysis project Ga0334722, IMG submission 207210) | Sediment microbial communities from Yellowstone Lake, YNP, Wyoming, USA - C3_bottom | ecosystem: Environmental > Aquatic > Freshwater > Lake > Sediment | place: USA: Wyoming | collected... | reverse complement strand
GAAACCGCGGGCCAGGTCTGCCTGTGGCGCGACGTGCGGCTGGAAACCACGCTCTGGTTCATCTACCTGCGCACGCGCAAGGACGATCCGGCGATCCGCGCGCTGCTCAGCGTGCTGCGCGACACCTGGAATCTGGCCGAGTAGCCGACACGCTGAATCGGTCGGCGCATCCTCGCAGCAGAATGAGGCCGCGCCGCGCATTCATCCGGCAAGGGCTGCGCGCGTGCGCGACCGAAACAGCAGCGCCAGCACGATCCCGATGTTGAGCAGATTCCAGGCGATACCGTTGACGAAGGCGGCGCGATACGAGCCGGTGAGATCGAAGATCGCGCCCGACATCCAGCCGCCCAGGGCCATGCCGAACAGCGTTGCCATCAGCACCATGCCTACGCGAGCGCCGGCTTCGCGCGGCGTGAAGTGCTCGCGCACGATCAAGGCATAGGCGGGCACGATGCCGCCCTGGAACAGGCCGAACAGCGCGGATACGAGGTAGAGCGAGACCAGTCCCGTGAACGGCAGGAACAGGATCAGCGCGATCATCTGCAGCGTCGATCCCAGCAGCAGCGTGCGCAGCCCGCCGATATGGTCCGAGATCCAGCCCGAGGCGAGCCGGCTGACGATGCCGCAGGCGAGCATCAGCGACAGCATTTCCGCGCCGCGCGCGGGCCCGAAGCCGAGATCGCCGCAGTAGGCGACGATGTGCACCTGCGGCATGGACATCGCCACGCAGCAGGCGACGCCGGCGATGCACAGCAGCGCCTGCAGCGCGGCGGGCGAAAGCCCGAGTGCGGCCTCGGCGCCGGCGGCGACCGGTGCGGCATGCGCGCTGGGCAATTCTATGACGGGCGGGCGCCGGCGCAGCATCAGCGCGAGCGGCAGCATCGCCGCGAAGCAGAACAGGCCGATGCCGATGTAGGTCTGGCGCCAACCAGCGCTGGCGATGAAGTGCTGCATCAGCGGCGGCCAGGTCGCCCCCGCGAGATAGTTGCCACTGATGCAGATGGAGACCGCAATGCCGCGGCGGCGCGTAAACCAGAGCGAGATGTCCGCCACCAGCGGCGCGAACGTGGCCGAGGTGCCGAGCAGCCCGATCAGCAGCCCTTGCGCGAGATTGAATTCCCACAGGGTGCTCGCGCTGCCGGCGGCGACGAAGCCCGCGGCGAGACCCAGCGCGCCGATGAGGACCGGGACCATCACGCCGAAGCGGTCGGAAAGACGCCCCATCAGGATGCCGCCGAGGCCAAAGCCTATCATGGTGAACGTGTAGGGCAGCGATGCGTCGGAGCGGCCCACGCCGAACTCCGCCTGCACGCGCGGCAGCACCACGCTGATCGCGTACATGCCGGAGCCGCCTATGGTCATCAGCGCCAGCGCCGCGGCGAGGCGCGCCCAGGCGTAGGGCGACTCGACCGTGCTAGGGGTCCGGTTCAAAACCCCTCGAGCACGATCTTGCCCAGCGTGTGCCCGCCCTCGATCAGCTTGTGCGCGCGCTTGAGGTTGGCGGCGTTGATCCTGCCCAGATTCGTGGCGATCGTGGTCTTCAGTGTGCCCGCTTCGATCAGCGCCGCTGTTTCGGCTAGCAGATTGTGCTGTTCGATCATGTCCGGTGTCTGGAACGAAGACCGCGTGAACATGAACTCCCAGGAGAGGCTCACGCTCTTGCCCATGAGCGGCGTCAGATCGACCGGCTTCGAGGCCGAGACGATGGCGCACATCTTCCCGAGCGGCTTGATGATGCTCGCGAACGCCGGAAACCAGTAGTCGGTGTTGTTGAGGCAGAAAATATAATCGACTTCCTTGTGTCCCAAGGCTGCAAGCTGCGGCGCGAGATCCTTGCTGTGATCGATTACGTGGTCCGCGCCCAGACCGCGCACCCAGGCGATCGACTCCGGCCGCGAGGCGGTGGCGATGACCGTGAGGCCGGCGAGCTTCTTCGCGAGCTGGATGGCGATCGAGCCGACGCCGCCCGCGCCGGCGATGATCAGCAGCGACTTGCCCGCATGCGCGCCGGACTTGGAGATGGCCATGCGGTCGAACATGCCTTCCCAGGCGGTGATCGTGGTGAGCGGCAGTGCGGCGGCTTCGGCGAAGCCGAGGTTTGCCGGCTTCCTGCCGACGATGCGCTCCTCGACCAGATGGAATTCGCTGTTGCCGCCGGGGCGCAGGATGCTGCCGGCGTAATACACGGCATCCCCGGGCCTGAACAGCGTTACCTCCGGTCCCACTGCCTTCACCACGCCAGAGACATCCCAGCCGAGCACGCGCGGCGTTTTCTCGACCAGGTCCTTGGGTGCGCGCCGCTTGGTGTCGACTGGATTGACCGATATGGCCTTCACTTCGACCAGCAGGTCGCGCCCGCCGACACTGGGCACATCCAGTTCCAGGTCGAGGAAGGACTCGGGTTCGTCGATCGGCAGGTAACGGTAAAGTCCGACGGCTTTCATGGCGTTCTCCTTGACGGTTGGCTGAAACAGGGGCCGCGCCTGGCGACGCGGCGCTAGCGCGAGCTGCGCTGCTATTTTTGCCAGGTATCTTTCAAGGTCACTGCGCGGTTGAACACCGGCGCGCCGGGCTTCGAGTCCTTCAGATCCGCGACGAAGTAACCGTGCCGCTCAAACTGGAAGCGCTCCTCCGGCTGGACCTGCTGCAGCGCCGGTTCAAGCTGCGCTCTGATGGTCTTCATTGCGTCGGGATTGATGTCCAGCAGGAAATCGCGCTCGCCGGCGCCGGGGTGCGGGACGCTGAACAAGCGATCGTAGAGGCGCAGTTCGCACTCGTAGGCGTGTTTGACAGAGACCCAGTGAATGTTGCCCTTGACCTTGTAGCCGTCCGAACCGGGAGTGCCGGACTTGCTGTCGGCGAAATAATTGCAGTGCACAGTGACGACGTTGCCCGCGGCATCCTTGTCGCAACCGGTGCATTCGATCACGAAACCGTAGCGCAGCCGCACCTTGTTGCCCGGATAGAGGCGGAAATAACCCTTGGCCGGTTCTTCCATGAAATCCTCGCGCTCGATCCAGAGCTCGCGCGAGAACGGCACCGGACGCTTGCCGAGTTCCGGTTTCTGCGGGTGGTTGGGCGCGAGGCATTCCTCTTCCGCGTCCGCGGGGTAGTTGTCTATGACGAGCTTGAGCGGATCGAGCACGGCGATGCGCCGCGGCGCAGCCTGGTTCAGATGCTCGCGCATGCATTCCTCGAGCACGCTGTAGTCGATCCAGGAGTCGGACTTCGACACGCCGATGCGCTCGGCGAACAGGCGGAAACCCTCGGGCGTGTAGCCGCGGCGGCGCGCACCGACCAGCGTCGGCAGGCGCGGATCGTCCCAGCCGTCGACGTGCTTTTCCTCGACCAGCTGGATCAGCTTGCGTTTCGACAGCACCACGTAGGACAGGTTGAGCCGCGCGAATTCGATCTGCTGCGGCAGCGGCCGGGCGAGCATGCCGCCTTCGGCCAGGCGCGCCAGCAGCCAGTCGTAGAACGGGCGCTGGTCCTCGAATTCCAGGGTGCAGATCGAATGGGTGATCTGCTCCAGCGCGTCTTCGATCGGGTGGGCATAGGCGTACATCGGGTAGATGCACCAGGCGTCGCCGGTGCGGTGATGCGTCGCCTTCCTGACGCGATAGATCGGCGGGTCGCGCAGATTGATGTTGGGCGAAGCCATGTCGATCTTGGCGCGCAGCACCATGCTGCCGTCGGCGTGTTTGCCGGCGCGCATTTCGCGCAGGCGTGCGAGCGATTCGCTCGCCGGCCGCTCGCGCCACGGACTGTTCTGCCCGTGCTCGGTCAGCGTGCCGCGCGCGGCGCGCAATTCCTCGGCGCTTTGTTCATCGACGTAGGCGTGGCCCGAGCTGACCAGGTACTCCGCCGCCTGGTACATCGCATCGAAGTAGTCGCTCGCGTGGTACAGGTGCTCGGTGCCGTTGGCGGTCCAGCCGAATCCGAGCCAGTGCACCGCCGCCAGGATGGAGTCGACGTACTCCTGCTCTTCCTTCTCCGGATTGGTGTCGTCGAAGCGCATGTGACAGACGCCGCCGTAGTCGCGCGCCAGGCCGAAGTTGAGGCAGATCGATTTCGCGTGGCCGAAGTGCAGATAGCCATTGGGCTCGGGCGGAAAGCGCGTGCGTATTTTCGCCGGATCCGTCGGCGCGCCTGCGTGGTCCGCCGCCGGACCGGGTCTTCCGCCCCAGGTGCGCGACGCATACTTTCCGCTGGCCAGATCCGCGTCGATCGCATTGCGGATGAAGTTGGTGACGCGCGCAGCGGCCGCGTCGGCGGACTTATTCATAGTCGTGGCAGTGCGGTAGGGTGTGCATGCGCGATTTTACCGCACTGCGGGTTCGCGACGCATCAATCCGACGCGCCGTGCCATGCGGCGTGGGAATGCGTTCTCAATTATTGTATTATCGGGTTCCTTCGCTTCCGCCCTTTCATGGAACCCTGATGAAGAAGACTGCCGAATCCCGCTGGCCCGACGAGGTGCATGCGCTCCTCAAGCAGGCCGGCGTACGCCAGGTCGCCCTCGTGCCCGACGCAGGTCACTCGCGCCTGATCAAGCTGTGCGAACAAGACAAATCCATGTGCGTGGTGCGCCTCACCACCGAGGAGGAGGGCGTGGCGGTGCTCGCCGGCGCCTGGCTCGGCGGGGAAAAGGGTGTGCTGCTGATGCAAAGCAGCGGCGTAGGCAATTGCATCAATATGCTGTCTTTGCCGCTCGCCTGCAGTTTTCCGCTGCTGATGCTGGTCACCATGCGCGGCGACCATGGCGAATTCAATCCCGCTCAGATGCCCATGGGCAATACGACACAGTCCGTGCTGGAGGCGCTGGGCGTGATCGTCAAGCGCGTCGATGCGGCCGAGGACGTGACCGAAATGGTGTCCTCGACCATGCGCCTCGCCTTCAATACCTATCGTCCGGTCGCGCTGCTCATCGGGCAGCGCATACAGGGTGCCAAGGATTTCAGAAAACTCACCCAGAGCGTGAAAAAATGAGCAAATTACTGCACCGTCGTGAAGTCGTCGTGGAACTGCTCGCCGCGCGCGGCAATGCGCTGGTGATAGCCGGCTTGGGCGCCCCCGCCTGGGACATCACCCACGCGGGCGACCATGAACTGAATTTTCCGCTGTGGGGGGCGATGGGCGGGGCGGCATTGATGGGCCTTGGCCTGGCGCTGGCCCAGCCAAAGCGCAAGGTACTGGTCATTACCGGCGACGGTGAAATGCTCATGGGCCTGGGCGCGCTTGCGACCATCGCCGTACAAAAGCCGCGCAATCTGTCCATCGTCGTGCTCGACAACGAGCGCTACGGCGAGACCGGCCAGCAGGAGACGCATACCGGCCACGGGGTCGATCTCGCCGGCATGGCGAAGGCGGCCGGCTTCGCGCAGACCTACAATGTGCGCACGCCGGCCGAAGTGTCGCGCTTGAAGCAGCGGATTTATGCAGGCGAAGGCACTTTGTTCGCGCAGGTCAAAGTGGACATGGAAAAATTGCCGCTGGTGTTGCCGCCGCGCGAAGGCTCCTTGCTGAAGAACCGCTTCCGCGCTGCATTGCTGGGGCCGGATGCTGCGCATCAATAGTAGGGACGACTGCGCAGGGACGGCCGAGCAGGCAAGACTGCATCACCCAATCGATAGATCCAACATCAAAGGAGAGTGAGCATGGACCAGAAGCGCTACGACGAAGGCCTGGCAGTCAGAAGGGCAGTGCTGGGGGCGGAATACGTGGACAAGTCGGTCAAGGCGCCCGACGAGTTCAGCAAGCCGATGCAGGATCTGGTGACGGAATACTGCTGGGGTTCAGTCTGGACCCGGCCGGAACTGGACCGCAAGACCCGCAGCTTCCTCAACCTCGCTTGGCTAACCGCGCTGAATCGCCCGCACGAAATCAAGCTGCATGTGCTCGGCGCGCTGAACAACGGCATCACCCGGACCGAGATCCGCGAAGTGTTCCTGCAGGCTGCGGTCTACTGCGGCGTGCCGGCTGCCCTTGATGCCATGCGCGTCGCGAAGGAGGTGTTCGCCGAAGTCGACAGCAAGAAATGAGCGCAAGCGAGAGCAAATGCGCAGTCGGCTTCGTCGGCATCGGCATGATGGGCCTGCCGATGGCGAAGCGCATTGCCGGACACGGCTATCCGCTGCAGGCCTACGACACCTCGGCAGACGCGCTGAAGGCGATATGCGCGGTCAGCGGCGTGCAGGCCGCGGGCAGCCTGGCCGACATCGGACGCAGCTGCGACGTGGTGATCCTGATGTTGCCGGACAGCAATGTGGTGAAGAAGGTGCTGTTCGGCGAAAAGGACGGACTCGCCGCGCACCTGAAGCAAGGTTCGGTTGTCATCGACATGAGTTCCTCCAGCCCCTCCGTGACGCGCGAACTCGGTCCGCGCCTCAAGGCGGCCGGCGTGGCCTTCATCGACGCGCCGGTATCGGGCGGAGTGAAGCGCGCCGTGGATGGGTCGCTTGCGATCATGGCCGGAGGCGAGCACGCGGACATCGAGCGCGTAAAGGCGCTGTTTCTGACCATGGGCAAGTCGATCATCGAAACCGGAATGCTGGGATCCGGCCACGCGATGAAGGCGCTCAACAACTATGTTTCGGCAGCCGGCCTGCTCGCCGCCTGCGAGGCGCTGAAGGTCGGCGCCGAATTCGGCATCGCGCCGGACAAGATCGTCGCGGTGCTGAACGCGGGGACCGGGAAGAACAACAGCACCGAGAACAAGCTGATGCAGTTTGTCGTTTCGGGTCAGTTCAACTCCGGTTTCAGCCTGGCGCTGATGCGCAAGGACATCAACATCGCCACTGAGCTTGCAAAGAGCGTGGGGACGGACACGCTTTTGGGCGAAGTCCTGCTCAAATCGTGGACGGACGCGGATTCGAAACTGAAGGGCGCAGATCACACCGAAATCTATCGCATGCTGGAAAAATAGATTCACCAAGGCTGCCGCCCTGGTCGTCAGGGGGGCAGGCCGCGGGGCCGTCTGCGGGGGACCTCTCCCAGTGCCTGCACTATTCATTCTCCATCCCCGGCCCCGCCATCCGCTGCGGCCGGCGGGCCTCGCGCACCTACCCCGCTACGCAAGCGTCCGGAATTCGCCAATTGGCTAGGTCGGACTAGACGTAAGTCGTAGCCTCTAGCCGATGCGGTGACGCAGCCGCTAGCGTATGCTTTCCTCTCTCTCAATCAGGCAGCGGGAAGCGCGATGGTCATGAAAGTTTTGCTGGTGGACGATCATCCCCTGCTCAGGGGGGGCATGCGCTATCTGCTGCGCAGCCTGGACCCCGATCTGGAAATGGACGAGGCCGGCAACGGCATCGAGGCGATCGAGCGCGTAAGCGCGCGCGCCTACGACCTGGTGCTGCTCGATCTCAAGATGCCGGGCCTCAACGGGCTGGATGCGCTCGCCGCGTTGCGCGTGGCGGTTCCCGGCACACCGCTGGTGGTGCTCTCCGCCGAGGACGATCCAGGCATGGTCCGCGCTGCGATCGAAGGTGGTGCGATGGGTTTTATTCCGAAGTCGTCGACGCCCGAAGTGCTGATCCAGGCCCTGCGGCTGGTGCTGGCGCAAGGCGTGTATCTGCCCACGGTAGTGCTCGAAGCGCGATCCGGCACCGTATCGGCGCCCCTGGCCCCAAGCGCTGCCGACGATACCGTACTGCCAGGTATTTCGCCGCGGCAGATGGAAGTCCTGCACCGCATCATCAAAGGCAAACCGAACAAGGTCATCGCGCGCGAACTCGACCTGTCGGAGGGCACGGTCAAGGCGCATGTCTCCGCAGTGTTCCAGGCCTTGGGCGTTCACAGCCGCACCGAGGCGGTCTACGCCGCCGCGAAACTGGGGCTGCGGCTTGCCTGAAACGCTCGCCGCGGGCGCCGCCGTGAGCGCGGACGAGGATCCGGTCCGGGTCGCTCACTTGCGGCGCCAGCAACTCAACCTGCTTGCGAGTCAGGCGACGCGCTCGCCCTTCGTCATCGTCATCGTCTCCGCTGTTGTCGCCTACATCGTGTCCGGCCGCGCGTCGCTCGCCTTGGTGGGACTGTGGGGCCTGGTCCTGATCGTGCTGCTGTTCGCGCGTCGCGCCTACGCGCTGCGCCAGCTCGGCAATCCGCCTGCCGATGTAGAGCGCGCGCTCGGCCACATGGTGCGGTTTGCGTTCTTTGCCGGACTGGTCACCGGCTCGGCGGGACCCTTGTTCTTTCCCGCACTGGATCCGGAGGGCAGGGCCTTGCTCACCATGATCCTCGTCTGCTGGACCGCCGGCGGCGTATCCACCGCGGCCGCCTATGCGCGTGCGTTCTACGCCTACGCCGCGCCGGCATTGCTGCCGCTCGCGCTGCTGTGGGTGCGGATGGGCGAGCAGCAGGATTTCGCGGTCGCCACCTTGATCGTGCTGTTCGGTTTGATCCAGGTGCTCTTCGTGCGCGACAACGAGCGCCTAGTGCGCGAGTCCTTCGGCATCCGCTACGAGAACGAGCGTCTGCTTGAGGCCCTGGAGCGCGAGCGGCAGGCGGTATTGCTCGCGCGCGACCGGGCCGAGGAAGCGAACCGTGCCAAATCGCATTTCCTCGCCGCGGCCAGCCACGACCTGCGCCAGCCGCTGCATGCGCTTTCGCTCTACAGTGCGACGCTGCAACTGCGCTCCACCGACAGCGCCACCAGGGAGATCGCGGGCTACATCAACGAAGCGCTGGCCTCGCTGTCGGCGCTGGTGAATGTTCTGCTCGACATCTCGAAGCTCGACGCCGGGGCGGTGCGGCCGGAACTGAAACGGATGAGCCTGAAAGCGATGATCGAGCGCGTCGAGGCGGATTTCCGGCCGATAGCGCGCGACAAAGGCTTGGTGTTTCGGATCGCGCCGGTAGACGTGCAGGTCGAAACGGACCCGGTACTGCTGGAGCGCGTCGTGCGCAACCTCGTGGACAACGCGTTCAAATACACGCTGGTGGGCAGCGTTGCGATCAGCGTCGAGCAGGATGAGCGCACGGTACGCATCGCGGTTTCGGACACCGGCCCCGGCATTGTCGAGGCCGAGCGCGAGCGCATCTTCGAGGAGTTCTACCAGGTCGGCAATCCGGAGCGCGACCGCACCAAGGGACTGGGGCTGGGGCTTGCGATCGTGCGGCGGCTGGCGCGCCTGCTCGAGCTGGAGTTGCAGCTGGAGACCGCTCCGGGGCGCGGCTCGACCTTTTCCGTGACGCTCGCGCGCGCGCGGCCGGGGAATGTCGTGCCGCAGGCGGCGGCGCTGTCCGCAGCCGCAGATTCGGCTGCGCTCATCGGCGCCAAGGTATTGGTGATCGACGACGAACCCAGCGTGCGCGTCGCCATGCGTACCCTGCTCGAATCCTGGGGTTGCAAGGTTGCAGCCTGCGGCGGATTGGTGGAAGCGCAGCACCTGCTCGACGACTACGCGATGAAGGTCGATGTGATCATCGCCGATTTTCGGCTGCGGCAACACGAAAACGGCATCGACACGGTGCGCAGGCTGCGCGTGCGCCTGGGCGACGTGCCTGCGCTGATGGTAAGCGGCGACACGGCGCCCGAACGCCTGCGCGAGGCGAAGGCGAGCGGTTTGCCGTTCCTGCACAAACCCGTTTCCGCGGACAAGCTGGAGCGGACCATGCTCGCCATGCTAAGGCGGTAGTAGGCCGCTCGAGGCGCTCCCTGGCTTGAACCTGTGTGGAGCGCGCCTCAAGGCGCGACCGGAGTGGCCTTCGGCAGCGGCAGCTTCTTCTCCGCCATCACTTCGCGCAGGAAGTCGGGCCGGTCGGTGATCAGGCCGTCCGCGCCCCAGTCGATCAGGCGCGCCATGTCCTCCGGCTTGTTCACCGTCCAGGGAATCACCTTGAGTCCGAGTGCGTGCGCCTCCTTCACCAGTTCCGCGCTCAGTTCGGGGAAATTGGGCGACCAGATCGCGCCGCCTGCGGCTTTCACCATCTTCGGCACCGAGCCCTGATCGCTGAGTTGAATGCCCGCGGTCCAGGTCGAACCTTGTGCCTTGCCTGCCGCGATGTTGTCCAGAAATCGCTGCTGTGCGCTAAGGTAGCTGGTCGGTATCGACGGCGCGAGCACCTGCACCGCCTTGAGCGCGCGCCAGTCGAAGGACTGGATGATGACGCGCGCAGCCATGTTCTCGCGCTCTATGGTCGCCAGCAGCGCCTTGGCGAACGCATCCGGTGCCAGCGTGTCGCCGGGCTTTTCCGGCGAAGTCTTGATTTCGATGTTGAAGCGCACCTCGGTGTTGCCGGCGCTGCGCGCGAGCTGGAACACCTGGGCCAGCGTGGGCATGCGCACCCCGTCGATGCGCTTCTGGTCCGGATAGCGGTAGCTGTACTCGCTGCCGGGCTTGATGCGGCCGACGTCGAAATGCAGCAGCTCTTCCAGCGTCAGCTCGCGCACCGCGCGCGTCGGCGGATTGAGCCAGCGGCCGTCGGCTCCGCGCGTGATGTCGGGATTGAGCCGCGCGTCATGGCTGACCACCACCACGCCGTCCCTGGTGATCGAGGTGTCGAGTTCCAGCGTGGTCACGCCCAGCGACAGCGCCGCGGCAAACGCGGGCAGGGTGTTTTCCGGCGCCAAGCCCCGCGTGCCGCGGTGGCCCTGAAGGTCGAATGCGTCTGCGAGCAGCGGCGCCAGCGCGAATACGGCTGCGGCAAGAACGCGAGCGACGGCGAATTGGGTTCGATTTGCAGCAACATCGGGAACGAAGGAGTGCAGTGCAAGCACGCTATGTCTCGCTTATTGGTTCTAGCTTCGGATCGTATCGTGTACTCATGAACGGAAGCAAGCGATTAGCGCAAACAACTCCCGGCTGCACCGCGCCCTCTACGCAACCGCATGTATTGTGAAGTTCGTCAAAACGCGTATGCTTTTCACGACGCAACTCGATTTGAAATCGGATCCGTCAGAAAGGCCGAGTCAATGTCGCAATTTCGGGCCGCAGAGCCCGCTCTTTCGGTACGTCCTGTACCACTCTGATCGCGGAAAGTATCGGTGAATGGAGGCTTGCGCAGATTTGCGCGACCAGCACCGAAGTCATGCATCAGCACAGTCGCTAAGCGAATTCGGGAGGTAAGGACAGTGAGGCTGCGCACCAAGGATTCTGAATTCGGCGCGGGCTTCGGGATATGCGGCCCGCGGCGGAGTCAGTGGCGGTGACGGCTGACCGGCTCGGACAGCTGCGCCTAGACCAAGTCGTCAGGCGGTCGGGACCCTGGATTCGCGAAAATCACACCAGGCCAGGATCGAACTGATTTCGTCCTGATGCTGGGTTGGATGATTTGCGGACGGCACGGCCGGCGATCGCGCGACGGCGAATGCGAGCGCATGCATCGGTTTGACTTCGTGGAGGCAGCATGAGCGAACCCTGGAAGATTCTCACCGCACTGACCCTCGCTCGCGCGGGCATGGGTTTTCAGTTCCAGTCTGTCGCCTCGGTTGCCCCTTTTCTTACTCGGGACCTCGGCCTCGACAAGACGCAATTGGGCTGGCTGATCGGCCTATATCTGCTGCCGGGCGTGTTTATCGCGCTGCCGAGCGGATTGCTGGGCGCGCGCTTCGGCGACAAGCGCGTGGTGCTCGCCGGTCTGCTGCTCATGGCGCTCGGCGGTCTCGGGCTGGCGTTATCCGGCAGTTTCGCTGGCGCAAACGCCGCGCGCTTCATCGGCGGCACGGGTGCGGTCATCCTCAACGTACTGCTCACGAAGATGGTCGCCGACTGGTTCGACGGCAAGGAACGCCTCCTTGCGATGGCCGTGTTGGTCAACGCCTGGCCGATCGGCATTGGCGTCGCCTTGCTTACGCTCGGGGTGCTCGGCGAGGCGCAATCCTGGCGCCTCGCCATTGCGATGACCGCGATCTACGCGGCGCTCGGCATGCTATTGGTGTCGCTGACCTACCGCAAGCCGCCGACAGCGAGCACTCAGCCAGTTGCAGGCACGGGGCTGAATCTGCTCGGCCGCCGCGACTGGTTCGTGCTCGCGCTCGCGTCGCTGCCGTGGATGTTGTTCAACGCCGCCTATCAGATCGCGGTTTCGTTTCTGCCGTCCTTCTTTCTCGAGCGCGGCCTCGGCATCGCCGCCGCCGGTGCGGCTTCCGCGCTCAATACCCTGCTCGTCATCGGCTCGGTCCAGGCGGGCGGCGTGCTGCTCAAGCGTACGCATCAGCCGGACCGGCTTTGTTACGCTGCCGTGGCCGGCTGGGGTGCGACCATACTGCTGTTATCGCGCAGCTCCGAGCCTCTCGTCTGGATTGTCGTCGGCGGCCTGATCGGAGGCCTGCCCGCCGGTGCCTTCGTCGCCTTGCCGACCCAGGTCCTGCGACCGGAGCAGCGCGCGCCCGGCATGGGCGTGTTTTACACATTCTATTATCTTGGTTGCGCGCTGCTGCCAGCGCTTGCAGGCGCGCTGTACGACGCGGCGGCAACTGCAGCCGCGCCGCTGTGGCTTGCTGCAGCCGCAGCCATCGCCTGCGTGCCGGCGCTGGCGCTGCTGCGTTATGTGGCGTCCAAATAGGTGTCTTGTCGGATGCCGCCGCGCGGCCGGTGTTGAACAGCGCACGTGAGCCGCGTCGACCGCCGCTTACGCGACCAATGCCGGATGCGCTTGGTCGATGGCGGGCGAAAACTTGAGCTGCGAGGATACGCCGGAACTACGCTTCTTGGTCGCAGCCAAGTTTGGGAACGGGCGAAACGGTCGAAGCCTCGCGGTCATTCGCGTTTGAACACCAACACGGCATTCGTGCCGCCGAAGGCAAATGAATTGCTGATTGCTGCTCGCAGCTGTGGAGCCGTATGACCGGGCTCGCGTATGAGCGTGACCTTGCAGGCGGGGTCAAGATTGTCGCAATGCATATTAGGCGGCAGGGCTCTCCTGTGCAGAGCCATCACGGTAATGGCTGCCTCCAGCGCTCCGGCCGCGCCAAGAAGGTGGCCATGCATGGACTTCGTTGAGCTCACCGCGAGGCTGGGCAAGGCGTCGCCCCAGACGCGCGCTAGCGCGTCACATTCGACGGGATCACCTATACGCGTCGCGGTACCGTGGGCGTTGCAATAGCCGATGTCACGCGGCAACAAAGCGCTATTGTGTAGCGCCCTTGCGAGGGCTCGCACCTGACCGGAGGCGTCCGGCTTGGTTAGGTGGAAAGCATCACAAGATACGCCGCTGCCTGCAAATTCGGCGTAGATGCGTGCACCCCGTGCCAGTGCAAGTTCGCGAGCTTCGAGCATCAGAACAGCCGCGCCCTCGCCCAGAACCAGACCTGTCCGATCGCTGCTAAAGGGTCGGCTGGACCGGGACGGGTCGTCCGCAGCGGGCGATGCAAGGGTCTGCATCGCATGCCATGCGCTTAGCACACCCGGCTTCAGCAGCGCCTCGCTGCCTCCAGCCAAGGCGCGATCAATTTCGCCATAGCCGATCGCTTTTGCTGCCTCGGCTAATGCCACCGCAGATGAAGCGCATGCGATCGAGTACGTAAATACCGGCCCGTGCAGGTTTGAACGCATGGCGATATGGGCCGCCGGCGCGTTGGGCATGAACGCTGGCACCGTCAGAGGCGGGACCCGGCCCGAGCTGTAATAGCCGCGATAGGACTCTTCGATCGCGGCGGCGCCACCCATACCGGTGCCGATAAATACGCCCGTAGCGTCGTCCAGCGAAGCGAGGCCGGCATCGGTGCGCGCCAATTCGGCCGCTGCCACGGCAATCTGGCTCACCCGATCCACGCCCGCCAATTGCAGGCGCGAGAACCAGCGCGACGCGTCGAAAGGCGCACGCGCGATTACGCACGGATGCGACACATCTTCGTCACATCGCGCGATCGCCGAGCGGCCATGGAGCAGCGCATCAAAGACCGCATCAGGTGTGTCGCCATGAGGCGATATCAGCCCTATGCCCGTGATTACGACGCGGCGCCTCACGCGGGATGCAGCGCCCGCAGTTCGTCGATCAGCGCGGCCAAGGACGTCAAAGTATTGATGTCCTGACGGTGGTCCGCGAAGTCAATATCGAATCTGTCCTCGACGGAAAACAGCAATTCGGCAAGCGACAGTGAATCTATGCCGTAATCCGCGAGCGGGGCGTCGTCCTTCAGTGTCGCAACGTCGATGTCGAATTTGTCTTGGATCAGCTGCTTGAGTTCATTCAGTGTATTCATTTCATCCTCAGTTGAAGAGCATCGCGGGGTAATAGTCGAAATGGACGCCTGCCGCGGCAATGCCCTTGCGGCCGGCCCGTCATCCAAAGCGGGCTCGGCTAAGGGCGCAGGGCCGAGACGCTTGACGAACCCGGCCAAGTGGGAGGCCACCTGATGTCTGTCGTTGTCCACGGTAACCATGTGATAGCTGTTCTCGAGTATGGCAAGCTCCTTGTCGCGTATTGGCAGGGCATCGAACAGGCGCTGTACGCTGTCGAGCCGCGTGATTTCATCCTCGCGGGCGTGGATCATCATCAGGGGGCCGTCCAGTTGGTCCAGACGGGCGCGCACGTCGGCAGTCATGCGTTCGCCTTCCCGCAACGCGCGCAGCGGCACGCGCGCAGGACCGACGGCAGACTGGATACGCTGTTCCAGTTCCCGCTTGACCCACTTGCGCATTTTCGGGTTCTTAATGCCATACGGTTCACGTTCCGCGACGGAGAAAAAGCGGTCTAGACCGGTCCAATAGCCTAGATGACGCAAGTGCCGGATTGGCTGCAGGCCCCATCCATCATAGGTAAAGGACGGCGAAATCAGTACCAACCCGGCGACGCGGCAACGCAATTCGAGCGCGACTGCGGCAGCCAAGACGCCGCCCATGCACAGGCCCCCAAGCACAACAGGCTGCCGAGGCTCCAACCGGGACTCGACGACCGCGATCGCCGCATCTCGCCACTGCCGCCAATCGGGAGATTTGTGGTCGGAGGCAAGGGTATAGCCCGGGACGGTCACGGCCTCGTACGCGAGGCCATGACCGCGCAGCGTATGTGAAATGAGTCCAAACTCCTGCGGCGAGGAAAGCAGGCCGTGGAACAGCAAAAGGGGTATGGTTGAGTTGCTTTGCGGGTCTTGCATGCTAGGCCGTGTTCGTAAAGAATGCGCGATCGTACGCATGCAACCTGAACGCAACCTTAAAGGACAATCGGTGCACGTATTGCTGGTCGAAGACGATCTGACCCTGCTGCGCGGGTTGGAACAGGCACTGACGGAGGCCGGACACCGGGTTGTTGTCGCGAGCAATGGGGCACACGCCGACACGCTGCTGGCGACGGAGTCTTTCGACCTGGTCGTACTCGATCTCGGTTTACCCGGAATGGACGGCATCGAGGTGCTCGACCGATTGCGCCGACGCCGCAATTCCACTCCCGTGCTGATCCTGAGCGCTCGCGACCGTACGCTCGATCGTGTGCATGGATTGGATCGTGGCGCCGACGATTACCTGACCAAGCCGTTCGAACTCTCGGAATTCGAGGCCCGCGTACGCGCATTGTTGCGTCGTGGCCAGGGCACCGCCGTCGGGATTGGCCGGCTGGTATGGATTTGGGATAGCCGTGAGGCCGTGGTCGACGACAAGACGCTCGCCTTGTCGCGCCATGAGATCAACCTTCTCGAAGCGCTGTTGCAGACACCAGGCCGCGTCGTCGAGAAGAACACACTGGCGAATCTCTTGGGAGATGGCGGCGGTACTGCGGGCGATAATATGGTAGAGGTCTACATCCACCGCCTACGCCGCAAGCTGACCGATTCCGGGGTTGAAATCAATACCGTGCGCGGTGTCGGCTATCGCATACGGCAGACGCAAGAAGGGTGCTGACATCGCGCCGCAGGAACTGTCCCTTCGAAGTCGTCTTGCCAGGCGCCTGGCGCTGGTGCTTGCGGCTATTGGTGTATTCGGTACGGTCGCAGCGTATTGGCTAGGCTCAAGCTACGCCACGCTCGCGTACGACCAAGCGCTTTCGGACGACCTGCTCACCTTGGCAGACCAAGTGCGCGAGGAACGCGGGCGTGTTCAGGTCGACCTGCCCGAAGCAGCGCTCAAATGGTTGCTGGCCGACGAGGGCGATTTTGTCTTATATCGCATTACGGACCTGCGTGACATGACGGTGATCGCAGCCAGAGGCGACCTCGGTCCGGTAGCCGAGGAGCCTGCCGCGATCGGGCAGGTCGTATATCGCGACATAAGCAGCGGTGGACGCCGGGTTCGCGTCTCCAAAGTTCGCCATCTGGTGGATCCGAGCGATATTCCCATACTCGTCGAGATTGGCGAAACAACGGGCAAGCGCGACCGGGTTGCAAATAGGATACTCGCGGGAACGATCTTGTTCATGGCCGCCATGATCGTCGCTGCTGTGGTTCTGGTGTGGCGCGGCGTTCGAACATCGCTCGCCCCTCTCGCTTTGCTGGAGGCGGAGGTTACGCGACGCTCGGGCACAGACCTTGCCTCACTCGACCCGCGCCACGCGCCTACCGAGGTGCGCGGACTCATCGAGGCCATCAATCGATTGATGGGGCGCATTTCATCCGTCGTGGAATCTCAAAACCACTTCATTGCCAATGCGGCGCATCAGTTGCGTACGCCCTTGGCCGGCCTCACGCTGCAGGCTCAGCGAGCGCGAAAGGCCAACAGCCCTGAGACCTTGGATGCGTGTCTTGCGGATGTCGAATCGAGCGCAGCTCGCGCAGGGCATTTGGTCGAGCAGATGCTGGTGCTAGCCAAGGCAGAGGCCGCGGACCCGATAGTCCAGGAGCAGCGGGTGGATTTGGGTACGGTATCGCGCCAGGTCATCGAGCGGTTTCTGCCCTTTGCGGACAAACGAAACGTCGACCTCGGGTATGAGGACGACGGAAAAGGCGTTTGCGTGTTGGGCAACGAGATGCTATTCGTCGAGATGATAGCCAACCTCGTCGATAACGCGCTGCGCTATGGCAGGGAGGGAGGACGCACAACGGTACAAACCCAAAACGAGGGCGACGCTGTGCTGATCTCCGTCATCGACGACGGACCGGGAATTGCCGATTCCGACAGGGAGCAGGCATTTACGCGGTTTTACCGCTCGGATTCATCGGGAGGCGCTGGCGCTGGGCTTGGGCTCGCAATCGTTCGCGAAATCGTGGAACGCTATCGCGGCAGCTTGAATCTGCGTTCGAAGCCAGGGGAAGGTTGCCGTTTCGATCTCCGGTTTCCAAGTGCTAGGCAATGATTAGCGCGCGACCTATAGCGCAGGACGCGCTGGTGATTTGCGGCGCGGCGCGCGATATGCGTCGGTACATCGATGTGTAAGCCGGGACTTGAATGCGCCTTGCGCCGGGCGGATGACCATGCTTGGGAGACTTCAGAATGATCAAGGCGGGAGTGAATGAAATCAAGTGGCTTGCAGACGTGGAAGAACACGACTATCCCGCCGCGGAATCCTATCTCAGGATCATCTACCGCGAGGATAGAGTCTCTGAACTCATCGCCAAGCTCAGGGCAGCTACGATCGTGCAATTCAAAGCCAAGGACATCTTCAGAGCTTCTCAGCTTTCTCTGTTAGGTGTAAGCAATTCACATGTTGAAAAAGACAAGAAGAAGATCCTTGGAGGGAAGCCGGTTTCTCCGCTGCTCCTGGTGCGTGACGAACCCAATGGCAAGGTGGTGATCGCGGATGGCTACCATCGCCTGTGCGCAATCTACGATTTCAATGAGGATGCGCTTATTCCGTGCAAGATCGTCTGATTGATATCGGGTAGCGCCACGCATGCCGTTGGCCAGCCCCGTCGGGTGGGCAAGAGCGGGCGGAGCATGATCAGCTCCAGTTGTTGTGAGTGTCTGACGACATGTGTTCGACCCCGTCAGGACGGGTAAGGCAGTAATCGGTCGGGAGCGTGAGTTCGTCTGCTTCAGGAGCAGATGCTCCTGCGGGCACTGACCTATAATGCCGCACGGAAGCACGCGCAAGGAGGAGGGGCAATGCCTTGTTTCACCCCGCGGTGGCTGACGCCGGCACAAGCGTGCGGCGCGCAGGCCTGCGCGGTTTCCGGGCTGCACTGCCGGTGAACCCGCCCGTGCCTGCGCCCTGCGCGTTCGCTCCCACAGTCGCCGCTCTGGGGGGCGCGGCTTTCGCGAGCGAATTGCTCGCGGCGCTGAATTTATCGGTCCCGGTGGATCATGTCTGCCTGATGCGCGTCGTGGATCGCGCGCGGCCGCCGGTGCTGGAATCGGCGAGCTGGCGCGGCGGCACGCATGTGGCGGAGGTGCAGCGCGCCTACTTGGCCGGGCTGTATCGTTTCGATCCGAATCTGAGCCTTCCCGCCGGGGCGGGCGTCGCGGTCAAGCATCTGCGGCGCGACGCGATCGCGCACGCAGGCTATCGCGAAACCTGCTTCCAGCGCGCGGGCCTGCTCGAGCGGCTCAGCGTCGCGGCAAATGGGGATGGAGGGCTGGTGCTGCTGAACCTGTATCGGCTGGACGCGAGCGGTCCGTTCGCCGCCGGCGAGGTCTCGGCGATCGAGGAACTTTCGCCGCTTCTCGCTGCGCTCGCGCAAAAGCACGTGGGCGCACTCGGCATGCTGTTGCGCTCGCGTGACCGCGGCGATCGCATTGCCGGACTCGCGGCGCGCCTGCATGCGCTCGACGGCAGGCTGACCGCGCGCGAGCGCGATGTGCTCGCACGGGTGATGCTGGGCGTGAGCTCCGAAGGCATCGCGCTCGATCTCGGCATCGGCTTGAATACCGTGCTCACCTACCGCAAGCGCGCCTATGCGCGGCTCGGTGTCAGCAGCCAGGCGGAGCTGTTCTCGCGTTGCCTGTAAGCAATCGTTGCAAAAGGAATTCTGCAGCGGCGGATCTAGAGGCGTATGAGGTGAGGCGCCCCGATGGTCTTGATCCCGCCAGACGGGGAAGTCCCCACCTCTTCGGGTGGTCTCGGCTTTCGGTCTCCCAGCTTGGGGGAAATCCCCTCATTTTGAAACAGGTCCCGGGCGCTGTCCCCAGCGCTGGGGACAGACGAGCGCATGGCGATCGCCTAGTCTTTCCCCGACCTGGGGCGGTGCACGGCCAGGCCCGCCGATCGAACTTTGAAGAGAACCTAGTTTATGCAGCAGATGACGACCGCACAAGCGACGGTGGAGACACTGCTCCGCCACGGCATCGATACGGTGTATGCGGTACCGGGCGTGCACAACGACCACCTGTTCGACGCGCTCTACCATGCGTCGAATCGAATTCGCGTCATCCACGCGCGGCACGAGCAGACCGCCGGCTATATGGCGATGGGAGCGGCCCTTGCCACGGGCCGGCCGCAGGTACTAGCCGTGGTGCCGGGGCCCGGACTGCTGAACGCCGGCGCGGCCTTGCTGACCGCGCATGCGGCCGGTGCCCCGGTCATCGCGCTTGTCGGCCAGATCCGGCAGTCGCACATCGATCGCGGCTACGGCAACCTGCACGAACTCCACGACCAGCTCGGCATACTGCGCAGTCTGACCAAGTTCTGCGCGCGCATCAGTGCGCCGTTCGAGGCGCCGGAACTGGTCGACGAGGCCATTCATCAGGCGTGCTCAGGGCGCACGCAGCCGACGGCGCTGGAATGCGCCATCGACGTTTGGGGCCAACAGGGCGCGGTCGCGCTCATCGAACCAAGGGCGCCGAGCTTTCCGCTTGTGGACGACGCGGCGGTGGATGAAGCCGTGCGTCTGCTTAGCGCTTCCAAGCGACCCTTGATCGTGGTCGGATCGGGCGCGCAGGACGCCGCCACGGAGGTGCTTGCGCTCGCCGAGCGCCTGGAGGCACCGGTGGTGGCGTACCGGCGTGGCCAGGGCGTGCTCGCGGGCACGCACCGCCTGTCCGTGCCCGCGCCGATCGGCCATCGCCTGTGGCGCGAGACGGACGCGGTACTGGGTATCGGGACGCGCCTGTTCATGCAGCAGGAGAGCTGGGGCGTGGATCGCGACATGAAGATCCTGCGCATCGATGTCGATCCGCAAGAGCCGGACCGCTGGCGCAAGGCGGACTGCGCGATGCTTGGCGACGCCGCGGCCACGCTGCGCGTTCTGCTCGAGCGGCTGCCGCCGGAGCCACGCGCATCGCGCGCGGCTGAACTGGCGGGACACCGCGCTTGGCTGGCGCAGCGACTCAGCGCGCTGGAGCCGCAACTGGGCTTTCTGCGCGCCATGCGCGCCGCGCTGCCCGACGACGGCATCCTGGTGGATGAAGTCACGCAGATGGGCTTTGCCAGCCGCGTCGCTTTCCCGGTATTGCGCCCGCGCAGCTACATTTCGACCTATCAGGACAATCTCGGCTACGGCTACGGCACCGCGCTCGGCGTCAAAGCCGCCTGTCCGGAGCGCGCGGTGCTGTCAATCGCGGGAGACGGGGGATTCGCCTATCAGGGAATGGAACTCGCCACGGCCGTGCGCCACCGGCTCGGTGTGGTCGTGGTCGTGTTCGACGACGGCAAGTTCGGCAATGTGCAGCGCATCCAGGCCACGCAATTCGGCAACCGGCTGATCGCCTGCGACCTCGCGAATCCGGATTTTGTCCGCTTCGCCGAGAGTTTCGGCGTGGCCGCGTTTCGTGCACAGTCCGCGGCCGAACTCGAAACGGCGCTGCGCCGCGCGTTCGATCTCGGCGCGCCGGCCCTGGTCCACGTACCGGTGGGTGAAATGCCCAGCGTCTGGGATCTGATTCGATTGCCCAGAGTGCGCGGGTAGATCGAGTGTCGCGGGTCGCGCGCCTGTCCCAAGCGCTGGGGACAGACGAGCGCGGGGCGATCGCCTAGTCTTAGCCTCACGCAAACGCTGGCGGGAGAACCATGATGGCCGACGAAACGATCGTCTACGCGCTGCCCAACCGCACTACACCAGGCAATCCGGTGCTGTTCGATGCCGCGATCTGCAACGGCTGCAATCGCTGCCTGACGGTGTGCCTCGAAGATGTGTTCATTCCCAATCCGCAAAAGGGCAAGCCGCCGCTGATTCTGCATGCCGATGAATGCTGGTACTGCGGCCCCTGCGTCGACGATTGTCCGCTGCCTGGCGCGATCCGGCTCAACCACCCGCTGCAGCAGCGCGTGCGCTGGAAGCGCAAGGACTCCGGCGGCCATTTTAGGGTATAGGAGGCGATATTGACCGTACTGCACGAATCCGGGCAGGTCCTGCGCTGGCCGTATGTGGTGAACTACGGCACCGAGCGCAGCTACGACGTCGATGTGCTGATCATCGGCGGCGGCATCGCCGGGGTGTGGGCGGCGATCTCTGCCGCGCGCGCCGGAGCCAAGGTCATCATCTTGGAGAAGGCAGCGACCGAACGCAGCGGTGCCGGCGGGGCAGGCGTCGATCATTGGCAGTGGGCGGCGGACAATCCGGCATCCCGCGTCGCGCCCGATGAGCTGGCGCAAGCGCTGATCGACAATCAGGGCGGCTATCGCAGCGGGATTTCGAGCTACATCCAGTGCGCCTCCGCCTGGGAAACGCTGGCGGAAATGGAGCAGATGGGCGGAAAGGTGCGCGACACCGAGGATGAATTCCGCGGCGCCGATTTCCGCGACGAAGCAAGCAAATTGCTGTTCGCCTACGACTACAGCAGCCGCTTCGTGATTCGGGTCTGGGGCCACAACTACAAGCCGCTGCTATACAAGGAATGCAGGCGTCTGGGTGTGCGCATTTTCGACCGGGTCGCGGTGAGCTCTCTGCTCACCGAGGACGGCCGTCCGGGCGCGCGCGTGATCGGTGCGATGGGCGTGAATTGCCGCAGCGGCGCCACGGTGATCGTGCGCGCGAAGGCCACGGTGCTGGCGACCAGCCGCCCGCAGCGCATCTGGACCTTTTCCTCCGAGCTGCGCGGCATCTCGACGTTCCGGCCGCCCTCATGCTCGGGCACCGGCTACGCCATCGCCTGGCGCGCGGGGGCCGATTTCACCATGATGGAAAAGTCGATGCGCTCGCCGTTCGCGAGCCCGTACTCGTTTCCCCCGTACGGCAGCGGCAACGGCATCAACACCTGGTATCCCTGCACGATCGTGGATGCGAACGGCAAGGAGGTGCCCTGGGTGGACGCCTACGGGCGTACGCTCGCCAGCGTGGCCGAGCGCTGCCGCCCGGTCGAAGGACAGAAGTTCTTCATCATGGGCGGCGGCTCGAGTTCGCAACCGCATCCGGGCTTGCAGCAGTACCTCGGGCCGAAGCCGATCCCCGATCTGGAAGCGCGCATGCTCGCGGGCGAATTCACTCCGCCGTTTTACGCCGATCTGGCCGGCATGCCGGAGATGGAACGCAAGGCGATCTGGGGCATCATGGTGGGAAACGAAGGCAAGACGCGCATTCCGGTGATGCATACCTATATGGCAGCCGGCTTCGACCCCGAGCGCGACATGCTGCAGAGCTACGACTTCCTGCGCGGGAGCGGCATGCGCGAGCAGGTCCTGCCGCAGGAGCGCACCTTCGGCGAACAGGGCGTGTGCGGCGGTCTGCTGGTCGACTGGGACCTGATGTCCAACCTGCCCGGCCTG
>Ga0334722_10002199_pt1 | contig 22451 bp, 24 predicted proteins | sample C3_bottom_MG_FD_207210 | JGI IMG/M metagenome (GOLD analysis project Ga0334722, IMG submission 207210) | Sediment microbial communities from Yellowstone Lake, YNP, Wyoming, USA - C3_bottom | ecosystem: Environmental > Aquatic > Freshwater > Lake > Sediment | place: USA: Wyoming | collected... | reverse complement strand
GGGTTTTTATTTTCCAAAAAACTGACTTTGTCATTGCGAGAGTCCGCCGCGGACGACGTGGCAATCTCTGACTTAGTGAATTAAACTACGAGATTGCTTCGCTCCGCTCGCAAAGACAGAAATAAAAAATACTTCTGCACATTATTAATCTTCTTCCAAAACACTATTTATCAAAATATTCGGATTATTATGCTTTTGCCGAGTACGTTTTGAAAAAAATACAACGCTTACAATAATTATATACCATCCCACCACCCACATCCAAGAAAAATTGAGAACTTCCACGGATGAAAATTTGAGGTTGGCTAAATAATTTATGACACTCGTTTCATATTTGAGTGGCAAGAATGTCAGCCACGCGAAAACCGTTGCCAGTGGCGGAAAAACAAAAGACAAAACGACCATCACAAAACCCAAAAGCATCGTCAATGGAATAATCGGCAAAACTAAAACATTCGCCAGCGGTGAAATGATCGACAATTTTTGAAAATCATTGAGGATAATCGGCAAAACAAAAACCTGCGCGCTCAAGGTGAGAAAAAGTATTTCACTCAAAAACGAAATGCCGTTCTTTTTGATGAAATATTTTTCAATCAAAGGATAGAAATAAATGATGCCCATGGTCGCGCCGAATGAAAGTTGGAAACCAACATCCCAGCGCAACAAAAGCGGATTAAATAAAAGCATGATCCCAGCTGAAAATATAATTGAATTTTGCGCATTGCTAAGTCGCCCGTTCTTCATCGCCCACAGAATCAGCGAGCCCATCACGCCCGCCCGCACCGCGCTGGCCGGCATACCAGTCATTACGACAAATAAAAATATGCCGACGAGCGCGAAATAGAAAGCTTGCTTCCGCCACAAGCCAAGAAAAATTCCCAATAGCATCAGATATTCTGCCACGATTGTGACATTATAACCGGACACTGCCACGATATGCGTGAGGCCGGTTTTGGAAAAGTTATCCTGCATTTCTTTGCTCAAATTCGCACTGCCGCCCAAGATCAAGCCGATCATCAAGCCCGATTCCGGCGCCGGCAGAAGTTGGGTGATTTTATTCTGCAAATTGTTTTTTATTTTCAGCAAAAAACCATACGCGCCGCTCCCCTGATTTTGCGCCACAACTTCAACTTTCGGATTTTTGCACAGATAAAAAATAGAGTCTTTCGCCAGATACATCCGGTAATCAAAGCCGTCCTGATTTTGCGGGAGCTCCAATAAACAATTTATTTTTAATCTATCTCCGTAGGCATAAGCTGGATATGAATTAATAGTAATCAAGAACTTGGAAGGAGCTAAGCTCCCTTTAGAGGAGCTTAGCTCCTGAGATGTAACCACAATTTTTTGCAGCCGGTCTTTTACTTCAGGTTCTTTGGTCACCAAAACTTCACCAGAAAAATTCTTGCTACCACTATCCTCGCTTGGTATTTTTTCAAGCTTAAAACTTGTCATCCAAATACCAAGCGCAAAAAATAAAATTAAAAACGCGAAAAAATAAACTCTTTTATTTTTATAGAAAACTATTAAGGATATCAATAATAAGATTGAAATTACAAACAAATAAAAATCATTTACGCTGCGCGGAAAATAAAAAGAGGCGAAAAAAGTTCCGCCGATAAAACTCAAAGATAAGACAAAAAATATTTTCGCTTTATTCATCTGTTAATTATAGCAAAAAAATAGGGGTGGCCTTCGCCACCCCCTCATAAGTTATCCTGCCATTACGCTACATCCGCGCTCAGCGCGGTTATGCAACCCGCTTAGAGTTGAGTAGGCGCAATCCGCCTTTGCTAAAGACTGAGGATCTTTTACGTCTTGATTATTGATCAGACATTCCCTTGCAAACTCTATACCACCCTCCTCACATTCTTTCTTCTCATCCTTGGAACAACTGACACACGTCCGCATATACCGCCCCCTTTTCTGGTTGTTCTTATTGCTGTATCTCCACTATTTTTGTCTTGGCGGATTTTCCGCCAACGATTGTTAAAGAACTTTTTGGCAGGCCGAAATGGTCTGCTAATATCTTTATTAACATAACATTCGCCTCGCCGTCAACCGGCGGCGCGGTCAATTTCACTTTATACTCCCCTTCTGCGATTTTCGTCACTTTGTTCTTGGAAGAACGCGGACTGACTTTCACATAAATTCTCATCGACGTATCCCCATTTTACCAAAATTATTCTCAATCTTTTTTTGGATTTTTTCTAAATCAATTTTTTTGCCTTTGGTTTTCTTTTTTAAATTATTATCCAGAATTTTCTGCTCTTCCCGATATTCCTGCAGATAATACGCCCGCGCGCCTTTGATCCATTCGGCAATTCCTTCAAAATCTTTTTCGGTGTGCAGCCCCGGCACGACCGTCGTGCGAAATTCATAAGGAATTTTACTATTCATAATGAGCTCAACACTTAACTTTATTCTGGCTTTATCAACTTTTGTGCCTGTCATCTTATCATATTTTTTCAACTGGCTTTTAATATCCATAGCGATAAAATCAACCAACTTTTCATCAATCACTTTCTTCAAAACATCCGGCCGCGTGCCGTTGGAATCCAATTTTACCAAAAATCCCCGGCGTTTTATTTTTTTAATAAACTCGATGATATCCGGCTGAATGGTCGGCTCCCCGCCCGTGATGCACACACCCTCCAATTTACCTTTTCTTTTCGCCAAAAATTGAAAAAATTCTTTTTCTGATTTTTCATCATGCGCCAAGCGCAAATTAACCAGTTCGGGATTATGGCAGAACGGGCAGCGAAAACTGCAGCCGACCGTAAAAACCGTCGTAGCAATTTTCCCCGGATAATCAATCAGGGTTAATTTTTGATAACCGCCTAATATCATAATTAATTTTTAATTTCCAATTTTTAAATAATTTTCTAATTTCTAAATGTTTAAAAATTGAGATTTATTTATAAAATTAAAAATTATAAAATTTACTTAAAAACTAGGACGACACCCGCCATAATGACAAATGTCGTCCCTCTATCTTTTTCTTTTTATTATTTTTTTCTCGCGCTGGCCTTTACTGTGAATTCCTTCCTGTCAGCATATTCCGCCTGTTTGCCCTTGTTCCATTGTTGCACCGGCCTTATATAACCGACCACGCGCGAATATATTTCAGTTCTTTGCTCCACCACGCATTTCGGACACAGTTCGTGCTCACCATCCAGATATCCATGCACCGGACAAATGCTGAAGGTCGGAGTCAGCGTGAAATATGGCAAAGAATAATTTTCTGCAATCTTTCTAACTAAATTCTTGGTGGTTTCGATATCCATTATTCTTTCTCCCAAAAATCCATGCAAAACCGTTCCGCCGGTATATTTTGTTTGGATATTTTCCTGCAGATCCAAAGCTTCAAAAATATCTTCTGTGAAATAAACCGGAAGCTGGGAAGAATTGGTGTAATATGGTTCGGCGCCCCCATCTTTTACAGCAGCATCGTTAGCAAAAATCGCATCAGGATATTTCTTCATATCAATTTGTGCCAATCTATAGGCGGTTCCTTCGCCTGGCGTTGCTTCCAGATTATACATATTGCCGGTTTCTTTCTGATAATGCACCATTTTGTCCCGCATATGCGTCAAAACCTCTTCCGCAAATTTTTGCCCTTCCTTGGTGGTAATGTCCTTTCCGATCAAATTTAAAAGAGATTCATTCATGCCAATGAGACCGATAGTTGAAAAATGATTGGACCAATATTCCCCGCGGCGCATCTTAATCGAATCCAAATAAACTTTGGTATATGGATAGAGGCCTTTTTCGGTCAGGCTTTCTACCAGTTTTCTTTTGGTCTCCAAACTTTCCTTGGCCAAATCCATCAAACGATCGAGTTTTTGGAAAAATTCTTTTTTATTTTTCGATGTATAGCCCAAACGCGGCATATTGATTGTTACCACTCCGATCGAGCCAGTCAACGGGTTCGCCCCGAACAGTCCGCCTCCGCGTTTGTGCAGTTCGCGGTTGTCCAAACGCAAACGGCAACACATCGAACGCGCATCATCCGGGTCCATGTCGGAATTGATAAAATTAGCGAAATACGGAATGCCGTATTTAGCTGTCATTTCCCAAATCGCATTAAATTTCTTATCCTCCCAATCAAAATTTTTATCTATATTGTAAGTCGGGATCGGAAAAGTAAATATTCTGCCGCTGGCATCGCCCTCCGTCATCACTTCCGCAAACGCGCGATTGATCATATTCATTTCCTCCTGAAAATCAGCGTAAGTTTCTTTTTGCGGAACTCCTCCGATAATCACAACTTCTTTAGCCAAGGTCTTTGGAGCTGCTATATCCATAGTGATATTAGAAAATGGAGTTTGAAACCCGACACGCGTTGAAACATTCATATTGAAAACGAATGATTGGATTTCTTGCTTCACTTTTTCGTAGGTCAATTTGTCATAACGCACAAACGGAGCCAGCAGTGTGTCGAAATTTGAGAAGGCTTGCGCTCCGGCGACTTCTCCTTGCAAAGTATAGATAAAATTCACCATCTGCCCCAAAATTGAACCCAGATGTTTAGCCGGCTTACAAGCCACTTTTCCCGGCACACCCGTGAATCCGCGGCGGATCAAATCCTGCAGATCCCAACCGCAACAATAAGCAGCTACCAACTGCAAATCATGCAGATGAAAATCTCCGCCCTCGTGCGCTTCACGAATCTCTTTGGAATACACGCGATTCATCCAATACTTGGAACTAACAATCGAGGCGACATAATTATTCAGGCCCTGCAAAGAATAGGCCATATTGGCATTCTCCTTGACTTTCCAATCTATTTCTTGGATATACTTATCCACCAGATCAACAGCTTCTTTCAACGATTCTTCAGTTTCGCGGATTTTCCTGTGCTGTTCGCGATACAAGATGTAGGCCTTGGCAGTTTCTTCGAAATCCAAAATCATCAGCACCCTTTCCACTAAATCCTGAACTTCTTCGATTTCCGGAATATAGCCTTTTTTGTAATTTTTATTCAGAAGCTGAACAACTTTGCCAGAAACTTTGGCCGCGTCCGCCACACTGCCTTCGCCAGTCGCAGCAAATGCCTTACTGACCGCTTTGATAATTTTTGCCGGATCGAGTTTTACCACGCTACCGCTTCGCTTGATGACTTTTGTAACTCCTTCTGCTTTTTTTGCGGCAGCCTTTTTAACCGAAACTTTTTTTTCTTTTTTCGCAACAATTTTTTTCTTTGCAATCTTTGGCAGATTTTTTGCTTTGCCCACTTTTTTCTTTGTTTTGCTTGCCACAACTTTCTTTTCCCCTTTTTTGTTTTTGTTTTTCGTTGCCATACGGTTTGGTTAATTTAAATTAGTAAAAAAATTATTTTTCTAGTTCGCGTCCAGCATATCCAATTCTTTTTTGAAGCTCTCGACGCTTCCAAATGATTTGTACACACTCGCGAATCTCACATACGCCACTTCGTCCAATTCTTTCAATTTCTTGAGAACAATCTTGCCGATTTCCTTAGTCGTTACTTCCGGTTTTTCCAAGGATTTAATAGCATATTCGATGTCGCCCAAAAATTTGCTGATTTTTTCTTCTGTTATTGGTCTTTTTATCAAAGCATGTCTGATTCCGGCTTCAATCTTAGACTTATCATAATCAACTTTCTCCCCGTTTTTTTTCACAACTGCCAGACGCAGCAATTCAATCTCTTCGTAGGTGGAAAACCTCGCCTCACACTTTCCGCACTCCCGTCTTCGGCGAGTTATCTTGCCTTCATTAGTGTCGCGGGAATCAACGACTTTTGTTTCGCTGTGATTACAAAAAGGACAATTCATAAAATTAGTTTTTAGTTTTTAGTTTTTAGTTTTTAGTTCATCTACGAACTACCAACTACCAACCAAAAACTATTTTAATACAACATATGGTGTAACTTACAACTATTATACCACAATTGAAAAATCCGCCAAATAGCGGATTTCTCTAGGATTTTCGAAGATTTTAGGAGTTATCCACAGTCTTAGTAAAACGAAACAGGGGCTATTGCCTCTGTTTTGAAATAATCTCTTCGATCAACAATAAAATCATCATTATCAAAAATTCCAGCTTTTGTCAGAAGTCTACGAGAAATATTTTCTGTCTTTTTCTCATTTTTGCTCATATGTGAATTATACCACAGATCAGATTAAAAAATCCCCTATAAGCTCACATATGCCACCGGCAGAACTTTTTTGAAAACTCCAGCGATGAGGATTGTGTCTGACTCATCCAGATAGATCGGCTGATGAACTTTGTTGGTTGATTGCGGAAAAAGTCCAATCAGGCCATGCGGCAATTTCTTGTAGCGCTTGATTGTCGCCATGCCATTGATCACCGCCACCACAATTTTATTTTCAAAATTATAATCCGTATCTTTCTTTTCAAAAACGACGTAATCACTGTCGCCGATTCCCTCTTTGTTCATCGAATCGCCCAGCGCTTTCACCGCGAAAAGTTTAGCCGGATTTTCTTGGCGAAAAAGGCTGCGGGAAATTTGCAGATAGCCGTCGACATTGCCGTCGGCATACGCCAAAGCTTCGCCGCAGGATGCCAGTCCGTACATTGGCATAGAAAAAATATTACCCAAATCAGCATAATTGTCATTTTCAACTATAAACAGCTTTTTGGCCTTATCTCTTTTGATTAAATCCTTTTTCTCCAGCGCTTCCACAACTTGCATCGTGCCTTTCAGGCTACCCACTTCAATTCCCTGTTCTTCAAGATGTTTGTGAACTTTGTAGGCCGTCGGATTGCCTTGGTTTTGATCAATAATTTCCCGGATGCAATCCAGAATCATTTTTTGTTTGGAGGTTAGTTTTTCCATATTTTTACCGATACGAAACTACGAATTAAATTCGAATCTACGAACTTTTTTCTTAGGTACGCATACTATTATAAATTATTATTTAAAACTCTTTTAGTTTTTATAAAATCATCTCGAAAATTCACAAGCAATTCCAGTTTTTTATTTAAGCTTATTAAATATCTTTTAACTTGATAAAAATCATCCTTAGTTACAAACTTTTTTGCCTTCAATTCAATAACCACACAATCATTCACAATAAAGTCAGTTATATTTCCAGCAAAACATTCGTCTCGTATATTTCGCTCTTCTCTGGTGTATGTTAGACATTTTTCTCTTAACTCTTTTTCAAGCGCATCTGCATATTGCTTTTCCCTACTAAATCTACCTAGTTCTCGATGAATCTTAAAAAATATTCCATTTAAATTATAGGATAACTCTGGATACAATATTTCAATGTCTTTTTTGACTATTCCTCTTGTATGCATTTTGTTTTTATTTTTTGTTCGTAGATTCGTTAATATTTCGTAGTTTCGCATCGGCATAATGATATTATATCACTGCCATTATCACTGTCAATTGGTCTGCCTGTGGATAACCCCGCACTAACTTTTCACTGACTTTCAGTCTTTGCGCCAAAGGCGCCGTGAAAAGTTAGTGCGGGGATAACTAAAAACACCTTCCAAAGAAGGTGTTTTTAAGAATTTTTAACAAATAACTTTAATTCGGACTCACTTCCCGCCAGTTCGTATCCAGTTTGGCGCTGCAGCTGGTTGGTTGGCCAGTGCAGACTCCCGAACACTGCCATGACCAAGGGCCATTGCCGGAAAGAGTGGCTGGCGAAGGAGAACCGGCAGAACAAAGATTATCTGTCGGCGGATTCCGCAGAATTGCTCCATTGGATGAACCACATGCTCCGGGAACAGCAGAGATGGGCGAGCAATTTTGATAGGCGTATGAACCTGAAAGAGTTCCATTGTTGCAGGTTCTAGTTTCAGAAAGCACATCTGTGCAAGATACACAATGAGTTGATTCTTGATAGGCCGTAACGGATGAACCACTATCAATTGATCCGCCCCAAGGAAGAGTGCAAGGAGCACACGCTTGTACAGAACAGTTTGAATTTGTATATGAGCCGGAAAGTGTTCCATTGGTGCAGACCCTCCATTCGGATGCGCAAGATGATCCGCAAACAGGCGATGAATTTGCATACGCGGTTATACCTTGTCCAGATGAAATTGTTCCGCCCCAAGGGAGATTACAGGAGGCAGGCGGCGGCCAAGGAGTAACCACAAAATCCTCCGCCCAAGACAATGAATTATAAGCTTGAGAAGCAGGCGGAATCGGCGCCGGCACAAGATAAGGAGGCGGAGGAAAAGACCAAGGAATAGGCGCGGGCTGATAATAAATCACAACGCCTAAATAAGTAGTGAAGGAAACTTGCGGCGGAACAACCGGATTAGAAGGATATGGAGGATTGGGCCAAGGAGCAAGCCAAATAGCGGGCGGCTGAATCGGCCATGTCCGATCGCAATCCGGATAAAGACAAAGCCCATAACCGGTAAATTTAATCGGAAACGGACCTCCTGTGAAAGGCGGAGCGGGAATCGAAAAAGAATCGTACTGCGTAGTATAATTCCATGCATTGGAAAAATAAATCACACTTTTATTTCCGGTAATAGGAGTATCTGCATCTAATTCGAGAAATTGCCAACCATTACTGCAGTTACCACCATAAGCCAATGCATTGACCGTAACCATTTGATTAGGGTGATAACTCTTGTCTGGCCAATTCGGGTAATTAAAATTTGTGGCATAAACTGAAGCGACCCACACTCCATGCGCATACCCTCCAACCACAACCGTATTCGCCTTTGCCCCATTGCCGCCAGCCAAAAAGATTCCGCCGGAAAGTAAAATGAATAATATGATTGTTTTGATTCCGCTCACTCGGATTTTTCTATATAAAACAACCAGAAGAACAATTAAAATTATGATAATCACGGCCAAAGCCAATTTAATTTTGGAAGAAATATAAGTCGGAACTACGCTCCCTGTTTTACCGCTGATCGCAGGATTATTAGTCTTTGATTTGCTGGTAACGCCAAAAGTGTTGGCATCCAGAATATTTCCCGCAGCATCTTTGATGGTTGCACCAATCTGAGGATTAAGACAATTGGCAGTGATGGGAACTGTGAAATTATTTTCTATTTTTGTGACATCCAATTTGCTTTGAAAAACATCCGAACAAGCTTTTCCTTGGGCATCCTTGATTTGGATCTCCAAGTCGGTTTCCGTCAAAACCGAACCTGCTTTGGCGCGCGATCCGACAAAATTATCGGCAGACGCGGTCCAATTGAAAGAAATATTGGCATTGTCACCTTCGGCATAATAATCCTTATCTAAACGCAGATTGCGGATAGTGGCGCTGGCGCCTTGCAAGACGTAATGGAAAGGCATTTGGTTGGAAATATTTTCTTTCTGAGCGTCTTGGAAAACAAGCACCGCGTCATAAGCCTGTGGATTGTCAGCTTTTGGAATAGTAAATTGGATCTGCTTCTGCTCTCCGCTTGCCAAAGAGATTGCCGCTTGATCCTGCGAAGAGATCAGTTTGCCGAAAGACCCTTGAAAATATGTCGTGAAAACAGGAATGGCGCTGACAGAATTTTTAAAATTATTCTTGACTTCGCAGTTTCCGGTAAGGGATTCGTCTTTAGCAATATCCACCCCTTGAGCAAGCGTATATTTTTTGTCCTTTTCCCCCTGTACTGTCAGATAGCATGAACCGGGAATGATATTCACATATTCGCCGCTGCCGGTAAGCGTCACATCTCCGAATAAATTTAGGCCCAGCGGAAGATTGTCTAGATTAAAGCCAAGTATCCATATTTGATATTTTCCATTCAAAAAATCAGGCGCAACATAGTCAATCTCCTTATGTAAAGTTTCTCCCGCGCCTAAACTTATTATTTCATCATAATTTTTTGTATCGATAACATTCTTTCCTTTCGCATCGCCCTGCACCAGCTGAACAGAGTATTTAATTTGCGGCTGGACATCTTTTTCATTATTAATATCAAAACTGAGCTTGAATTTATTGCCGTCTTGCGAAACGATCTTGGCATTGTATATGTTCACTGTCGCTATCGTCACCGCTTGCTGATCAGCGCTAGATGAGGAACCACCATCTGATGAACTGCTGGCTGATGAGCTGCTCTCGGCTCTCGCGCCGGAAATAAAAAAGACCAGTCCGAAAACCACGCAACTGGCAAACACCGAAGAAATTAGAACCTTCCCCATGTTTTTGTTTTCCATTGTTATTGTTTTTAGTATTTATTTTATATCTTTATTATACACCATATTTCAAGCTGATTATCAAGCACCTGTTGATAACTATTTAAATTAAACAAAAAACAGTCCCGAGTACTCGGGACTGTTTTTTTATTGAAAGTATTTTTATTTCCCCATCTTTCTCCTGATGAAAGCCGGGATTTCCAACTCGTCATCTTCATCCTCCAGAGATTTTTCCGTGGCCGTGAAAGCGGGTCTGGCTGGCTTGGGTGAAACCTTTTCTTCAATGATCATTTTAGGTTCAGTTTTTGAAGGAAAGGTTATTTTTGGCATTTCGTCTTCAGCATCTTCTTCTAATATATTTGAAGTCTTGCTAAAGCTTGGAGCATTGCTTTGCGCGTTTGCTCTGGCTTGCGCGATTGTCATTCTGGACATCTTCTCGAGCGGAGATTCTTTCAGCCTGTCCGCGTCAAAACCTGTGGCCACAACCGTAATTTGAACTTCGCCTTTTTTGATTGTATCATCCACCACCGCTCCAAAAATTACCTTGGCATTCGGATCGATTGATTCCGTGATAATATTGGCTGCTTCGTTTATTTCAAGCATAGTCAGATCGCTGCAACCGCTGACGTTGAACAAAACTCCTTTAGCCCCGTCAATTGAAAGTTCCAAGAGTGGACTATTGATAGCGGCTTTAGCAGCCTCAGCGGCTCGGTTTTCTCCGGCGCCGATGCCGATGCCCATCAAAGCGGAACCGCTATTGGACATAATTGCCCGCACATCAGCAAAGTCCACATTGACGATTCCCGGCTTGGTAATCAAATCGGATATGCCTTGCACGCCTTGGCGCAAAACATCATCCACGATCTTGAAGGAATTGATTAAAGTAGTTTTTTTATCAATGATCTGCAGAAGCTTGTCATTTGGAATTGTGATCAGCGTGTCCACTCTTTCCCGTAAATTCTCCAACGCTTCATCAGCAATCGCTCTTCTTTGCGCTCCCTCAAAAGCAAATGGTTTGGTCACCACTGCCACCGTTAACGCTCCGAGTTCCTTGGCAGTTTCCGCTACGATTGGCGCCGCGCCTGAACCAGTTCCACCTCCAAGACCACAAGTTACAAAAACCATATCAGCGCCCTTCAAAACCTCCTGAATTTCATCGCGATTTTCTTCCGCAGCTTGTCTCCCAACATCAGGATTCATTCCGGCTCCCAATCCTTTGGTCAGATTTTTTCCGATGTGAACTTTTTCTTGAGCCTTGTTGTGATGCAAGTCTTGCGCGTCAGTATTAATCGCCACAAATTCAACTCCCTTGAGCTTGGCTTCAATCATTCGGCTAATTGCATTGCCTCCGGAACCTCCGACTCCGACAACCTTAATGCGCGCGAACGTTTCTACGGGTGGTTTTATTTCTGCCATATGTTTTATGTAAAAAAATGAAATTTAATGACTTTTTTAGGAATTTGAGAGACCCAACTCCCCCGTTCTTTAGTAACTAAATTTAGCACATATAATTACTATGTGTCAAATTAAATGGTTATATATTTATTTTGGTCTTTATTTTACCTCAACTGAGGCGTTTTTCGGATTATGGCAAAAACTTGCCCAGCCATTTTTTCATACCGTCAATCGAGCCTCCGACTCCGCTGGATATATTTCCAACCAACTTGCTCTTTATTGTACCGCCGCTTCTGAAAACAGTCGAATTTTCCAATCCCCAAAGCAACAAACCAACGACCGTTACGAAAGTCGGTTCGTCAACCTTGTCAATGAGTCCCCCGAGCTGCGCCGGAAATCCCGTCTGCGCCGGCAGGCCTAAAATATTTTTAGCCAGATCAACCGCCCCTGGAAGTTTCGCAGTTCCGCCGGTCAACACAACGCCGGCCGGCAATAATTTTTCCCGTCCGATCAATTTCAATTCTTTATTGACCAGGGTCAAAATTTCTTCCAAGCGCGCTTCGATTATTTCCGCCACGTGATAGCGGGAAACTATACCTTCCTCGTTTGCATCGATTTCCGCTAAATTAATCTCTTCTTTTTTGCTGATTTCCCTCGGCAGCGCGTTGCCATATTCAAGCTTAACTTTTTCCGCCACATCAACCGAAGTGCGAAGACCGATGGCGATGTCATTGGTAATATGATTGCCGCCAATCGGCAGAATCGTCGTGTGCAGAAGGTCATTCTCTTCAAAAACCGCAATTGAGGTGGTGCCCCCGCCAATATCCACCAAAACCACACCCAATTCTTTCTGCCTTTTTGTGAGCGTGGCTTTAGCTGCTGCCAGTGGCGCCAACACAAAATCCGAAACTGCAATTCCGGCTTGATCGAAACATTTAGTCAAATTTTTTATAAAAGGCGTCGAACCTTCCACAATCATCGCATCCACTTCCAAACGCACTCCGTTCATTCCTAGCGGATCTTTGATATTTTTATTATCATCCAAAGAATAATTTTCCGGAATAATATGGATGATTTCCTTGTTGGCTGGAATTGAAATAGCCTGCGCCGCATTTATAACGCGCGCCACATCATCTTCAGTCACCTCTCCGTCGGCTCGGCCCACAGCAATCACGCCCTTGGAATTCTGTGAAGTGATGTGATTGCCGCCGATGCTGACAATAGCCTGATTGACTGCCACGCCGGAAGTCCGCTCAGCCTGTTCCACTGATTCATTGATCGACTTGGTCGCTTCTTCCAGATCAGTGATGACGCCTTTTCTGACGCCGGTCGAATTCGCAAAACCAACCCCGATTATTCTGGGCTTTTCTTCCTCCGGGAAAACCTGCGCAATCACAGTGCGGACGCTCGAAGATCCAATGTCAATTCCAACAATAATATCGCGGCTTGCCATGATTTATTTTCAAAGTTAGCTTGATTAAAAAATTCGTACCTTAAATTATATAATATAAATGCCGTAACTGCAATTAATCTTTATCTAGCCATAACATGCGGAATGAAAATGATGAGTCCAATGATAACCGCCAACAGCGATGAAACCAGAACGCTGGCCGCCATCAGATCTTTGATGACACGCACGTACGGATGAACTCTGGGTTTCAAGATGTCCGCAATCCTTTCCATAACCGTATTTAAAAGCTCCATTACCAAAACTCCCATAATGACTAAAAACAAAACAATCATTTCGCTAGGCGTCACTCGATAGTGAATCATGGCAATAAAAACCAAAATCATCACTATCACTTCGTTTTGAAAATTCTTCTCATAGCGCAGCGCGTAGCTAAGACCGCTAATAGCATGCGTCAAACTTCTGGCAAATTGTTTTAACCGTTGCATATTTGTTTTTGAATATTAAACATTTCTTCTCCATGGGAAAATCCCAGAAGATGCAGTGTTCCATGCGAGATGACATTCATTAATTCTTTTTGGATTTCCAGACCTTCAGATAAAGCATATTTCTTTATATCATCATAGCACAATATCAACTCGCCCAGAAACACCTCTTTGTCCTTGACCTCCTTTACCTCCTCGATACTCTCATATTCAAAAAAAGACAAAATATCCGTCACGCTGTCCTTTTGCCGATGCTCCCGATTCAATTTCTGCATTTCCTCTTCGGAAACCAAAGCTACGCTGATAGAAATCTCCTTGTCATTTAAAAAATCCTTTCCCTCCTGAACCTCCTTTACCACCTCAATTGTTTTCTTCGCGATCTCACTAAAAAAATAATCCTCAACCGGACTTTGGGCTTTATTGTTCACCTCAATATTTATTTCCATTTATTTTTGAAAGTAAATAAACAAAATAAACACGGCTGCCAAAATAACAACCAAAAAGGCGCCGGCTAAAATAAGTTTTGAGATTTTTCTAATCATATGGTAATTATAGCATAAAAAAATGGGCCATCAGTCGCTTGCGCAACCGATGGCCATGAAATCAAGTTTCTCTTTAGAAGTAGATGATCTTTCCGTCGCCAAATTGTGACTTGATGGCAACTGTGAAATCCCTTTTCTCCGTTATCTTACCTGCAACTTTGGCTTCGATACCATACCTTGAGGCCAAAGCAAGCATCTCCTCGCGATCCTCCCGGTAATGAGACATGAATATGATCACTTCTTCAAGAGTAATCCCTGACTTCTTGTGTTCACCAATGACATCAATACTCATCGGCAGAAAACCCGTTCCGCCATCCACCACCAGAGCCATACTTTCCGGGATACATTCCGAAAAAATTCTGACACAAGTGGTATTGCCGCCATAGCCGACACGTTTCGGACTGGAAACGGGAGCGGAACCTGCTGTTCCATACGTTTTTACCTGCATGCTCGTCTTCATGGTTGTCTCCTTTCGACTTACAGACGAGGTAGTATAGTTCTGTTAATGACCGATGCTATAGAAATTAGCACTCCGTATTTATTTAGTCAAATAAAAAAGCGGAAAAATAAAAAACGGACACCCAATTGTGGATGCCCGTGTGCTGAGTGGAAAATAGAATCCTTATCTCGGGCCCAGCGCCCTTATCCCGCCCTTAATACCGGGGGGCTGAAAATTATACCAGCCAAGAACTTCTTTCTTCTCACTACATTGGTTTAAGGTTTTTTTAAACTGCTGCTCCTTTTCTTCTTTGCAAAAGAAAACTGCGTTTCCCTTGAGACACATCACTTCTTCGCGAATGATCTGCGCGATCGACCACGAACCGAGATCGAAGAAGGTGTTGGCCGGAAGCTTTTCGGGATAGTTATATTCTCGTAAAATCTTCCAAACCCTGATCTCACCTTTTCCGTCGCTGGTCATTTCCCCGCGGGCAGCAATGCGAGTGCCGTCCTTGAGATAAAAATCCACCGTCGGCGTATGCAGGATTTCATCTGTAATATCCTGCCTAAGTTTCGCGTGATCCGCGTTCAGGTCAATGTTCATAACGACCATCCGGCAAACCATACCCTCCTTGATAGACAAGGACTGCCCATCCGCTCTGACCATCATGAAGGCGTCACCGCTATACATCATAGCAGTCATTATTGAGTTGCTGTCGAAAGCAACTTCTTCCCGAATGGGAATTACATTCACCACCACCTTTTCCTCAGCTACGGCTGAGCTGGTAAATATGCCGATTCCAACAAAAAACATCGCAAAAATCATCAGCGCCTTTTTCATTCCTTCCCTGCCTTTCCGGATCATTTTGATCCATCTGAATTGTTAAAATGTTAAACAACAAGATTCGCCAGTAAGACCATAAATATTAGCATACTTATTGTTAAAAGTCAATAGCTAAAAAGCCCTCTATTAAGGGCTTTTTAAACTAACAAAATTATTACCGCAACTCCTCTTCCACAATTTTTTTGACTAGATTGCCGTCAGCTTGGCCTTTGAGCCGGCCCATCGCCGATCCCATCACTTTGCCGATTTCAGCTTTCGATGTGGCGCCCGCTTGCGCAATGACTTCTTTCACAATTTCCCGTACTTTGTCCTCGCTCATTTGCTCCGGCATATAGGCCATCAGAATTTTCACTTCTTTCTTTTCTTTTTCCGCCAGCTCCGGACGACCGCCCGCTTCGTATTGCGTCATGGCATCTTTTCTTTGTTTGATCGCCCGCGCGATGACTTCCATCACTTCCGCATCAGACAAGCCTTCTTCTTTTTTCAATTTGTCGATCTCGGTGTTTTTGATCATCGCGTCCAGCATGCGCAGGACATCGCGTTTTTCCGTCTCGCCCGCTTTCATGGCAGTTTTCAGATCTTCAAAAATTTTTTGTTTCAAACTCATAATTTTAACACTGTCATTCCCAACTTGATTGGGAATCCAGTCACAAACATGTTTATACTAGATTCCCGTTTTCACGGGAATGACAAAGATTATTACTTTACCATTTTCTTTTTGGCATTCTTGAAATTTTCATCATCAAACTTGCCCATTTTTTTCAAACGATCAACGACTTTTCTAACCTGCGCCCGATACATTGCGCCTTGCCGCATTTCAGTTTTGCTTTTTTCATCCACTCTAAATCGGGTCTTTCTGGCTTTCACCAAAACACCGCTTTGTTGCACGCGACGGGAAAAACGCCTGATCAGACTTTCAGATGTTTCCCGGTCTTTCTTTTTTACTTCGATCATAATAGAACCTCCCTTCTCAAATTTTATCAAAATTTTTTATAAAAAATTTTGCTATAAAATTTAGAGCCCCGCACCAATTTAATCTTCAGGCTTAGAATAAATTATTCTGAGCCGAAGGCGATACCGAGCGTTAAAACTTATATATTTTCAAATTTTTGTCGAAATTGGTGCTGGGGCCAAACCCCATAAAATCCTATGAAAATTTCAGACCAACCGAAATAACAGTATATACCAACTTTCTTAAACTTGCAACTATGCCTGCTGATTGCTGTTGTGATACACAACCACGTCAGTTTTTAATTTTTTCTTGACCAAATCCATTAATTTTTCCACGCTGACAGTTTCCTGTTCTCCGCTGGCCATATTCTTGATTATTACAGTTTTGTCCAATGCTTCTTTCTGTCCCAAAATCAAAGTCATTTCCACGCCCAAGCGATTCGCCACGCGTAGTTGGGATTTCAAACTGCCGCGGCCAAAACTTTCCGCCACCAAAATTCCGTTCTTTTCGAGTTCTGAAAACAGGCGTAAACTTTTCTTTTTAGCCAAATCTCCGAGCTGCGCCAAGAAAACCTTCGGTTTCGGCGCGTGATATGGTTTCGCCTGCACTCTTTTCATTTCGATAATCAATCTTTCCACACCCAGTCCAAAGCCGATGGCCGGAGTTGCTTCTCCGCCCAGCATTTTGACCAGATTATCATATCTTCCGCCGCCGCCCAAAGAACTCTTGCGGCCCTCTTCCGAGCCGGACCAGATTTCAAAAACCGTTTTAGTATAATAGTCCAACCCGCGGACCAATCTCGGATTGATGGTGTACGGCAAATCCAATTCGTCCAGATATTCCAGCAGATTTTTGAAATGCACGCGGCATTCTTCACAGAGGTGGTCGACTGACTGCGGCGCCGCCGCTGCCACCTGTGAACACTTGTCTTCCTTGCAATCCAAAACTCTGAGCGGATTCATTTCCAGCCTTCTTTTGCAATCAATGCAAAGCTTGTTAGATTTTGATTCTAAATAATTGATCAGAAGATCTTTGTATTCCTTGCGGCAAGCCGGACAGCCGATTGAATTGACTTGGATCTGGATCGCCTTAATGCCCAGATTCTGCACCACGCGCGCCGCCACTTGGATCATTTGCGCGTCCAGAATCGGATCTTGTTCTCCAAACGAGTCAAAATTAACTTGATAATGCTCGCGATAGCGGCCTTCCTGCGGACGATCATACCGATAAACCGGACCAGTGGAAAAAAGCTTTACGGGCTTCGATAAAACATTCATGCCGTGCTGAATATATGCCCGACAAATTCCGGCTGTCAATTCCGGCCTGAGCGCCACCTTGTCGCCGCCTCTGGTCAGAAAATTATACATTTCTTTTTCCACGATGTCCGTGCCTTCTCCAACACTTCTGACATATAGGTTACTAAATTCAACCAGCGGAGTATCAATTCTGGAAAATCCATAATCACGCGACAATCTTTCTGTCACTCTCCTGACTTGCTCCCAATAGCCTTGATCATCCGGCAAAATATCTTTCATTCCACGCGGCGGTTGCAAAACAATCGGCTCCAATTCTTTTTTAATTTCCTGTTTTTTTGTCCCGAGCCCTCGGGATGGAACACTCTTAACAGCCGCTTTTTTAGCAACTTTTTTATCGCTGGATTTTTTGATAGATTTAGCCATATTAGTTTGAAAATTTAAAATACTGTAATTTTATCCAAAGGCCACGCCCGAAAAAATGCTTTGCCCACAATGTCGGATTCCGGCACCGGACCCCATGAACGCGAATCAGAACTGAACAAACGATTGTCGCCCATCACAAAATACTGGTCGTTAGTCAAAGTAATTGCCATTTCGCCAGCAGTTTTTACAGTGCTTGCAAGATAGGCCTTTTCATCCAGTACAAAACCGTTTGGATTCTCGCTATTATAGATAATTACTTTGCCGTCTTTGATTTCCACTTTTTCCCCTGGCAAGCCGATCACTCTTTTGATAAAAAACTGGCTGGGATTTTTTGGATAACGGAAAACTACGACCTGCTGCCGGCCGAGTTCCTTGAAAGGATTGATTGCAAAAAAAGTTTTTCCGTCGATTCCGACATCGGTTTTTTTGTAGCCCAATTCATTCACAATCAGATATTGGTTATTTTCAAAGTTCGGTTCCATTGAAGCGCCTTGCACAAAAAAAGGCTGAAATAAAAAAACTCTGATTGGAACGATAATTATGAAAGCTAGCAAAAAAATCTTGATTATTTCCAATATAAACCCGCCGACCCCGTAATAGCGCTCGTCTTGAATTTTATTTTTGTCTATTGAGTCCATTGTTGTTTTGCTTGCTTGCTTGATTGATTAGATCTGTTTCTATACAATTTTAGCAGAAAAAGAATGCTTTGGCAAGGGCAATTCGTGCCTGATTCAAGCCAAAAACCTTGTCCCGCACTAACTTTTTATACGCCAAAGGCGTCAAAACACGCAAAAACCAAAAAATAACCAAATGGCGTTCTTTTCTTCACATTTACTGTTATAATAAAATTGCCGACATAAAAAGTTAGTGCGGGATTGACTCCATGACGTATAATTCCGTTATTATTGCATAAACTAATGCGCAAAGAATTTAAATCAAAATCAAACTATGGATCGCCCAACTTTTCTGAAGCTCGGGACTTTTTCGACCCAACTGAAGAAAATCGCCAGCTGCCCTATACCGCTGGGCGATCCGAAAAAAATTTCTCGAAATACAAAATTATTTTCTGGTTGTTTATTGCGGCGTTTGTTTCCGCAATCGCCTACGGTTCTTTTTTTGCCTATAAGCTTTATTCGGTCGGGAAAAAAATAAACATTGAGAATAATAATGATTCGTCTTTTTTGGGAACCATAAAGTCGCTCGCCGACAAAAACAATCGGAGTCTCAAAGGCGCCGACAAAAACCAAATTAATATTCTGCTGCTCGGCATCGCCGGCAAAGGCAAACCGGGACAATTTTTGACCGACACTATCATGGTGGCGAGCATTGAACCGAAAACCAATCGCGTTGCCCTGCTTTCCATTCCCCGCGACCTGTATGTTAAAATTCCCAACACCAATATCCAGACTAAAATAAATTCGGTTTATCAATATGGCCTCAGCAATAATAATAACGACAGCGACGCGGCCGCCAAAGTGATTGAAAAAACCATCACTGACATAACTTCTCTCGACATCAATTATTACGTCGTTTTGAACTTTGACGGATTCCAAAAAGCGATCGATGACATCGGCGGAATAAACATCACCAGCGAGCGCGATCTTTATGACGCGCGCTATCCAGGGCCGAATTATAGCTACGAAACTTTCCGGCTTTCCAAAGGCTTCCACCATCTCGACGGCGCCACGGCTTTGAAATATGCGCGCGAACGACATAACGATCCTGAAGGCGATTTTGGCCGCGCCAAACGGCAACAACAAATCATGCAGGCCACGAAAAACAAAATTTTCTCAGTCGGCACCCTGTTTAATGTTTTTGCGCTCAATAATCTTTTTGACACGCTGGGCGAAAACATCCGAACTGATATAAATACGGAGAACCTAGCCAGTTTTTTTGAGCTGGCAAAAAAATTAGACACCAACAATATTAACAACGTCGTGGTGGATGCTTGGAATAAAGATAGTCTGCTTAAAGTTTCCCATGTGCAATATGGTTCGATCGCCGCTTTCGTTTTGATTCCGCGCGTCGGCAACTACAGTGAAATTCAGGACTTAGCGCAAAATATTTTTGATCTCAACAAAATCCAAAGAAGAAAAGATGAAATTGCCAAAGAGGACGCCACTATCGCCATCATCAATAAAAGCGGAGACCCGCAAATCATCCAACGGATAAAAAAAGTGCTGCAGGAAAATCTTGATTACAGAAATGTGCTCATTTTGGCTGACAGCGATAAAAATTTATCCGCCACCACGACGGTCTATGACTCAACTAACGGACAAAAGCCTTTCACACTCGACGAACTGGCGGGAAAATTACCTGCCACAGTTTCCTATTTGATTGATCCGAATATTTCCAAAATTCTGCAAAACAAAACCGTCGATATGACGCTGGTTGTTGGAAAAGATCTGATTGCGAAGTATAATATGGAGGAGAATACCATCCAAGATCTGAATAACGCGCAGGATGATCAGATGTATATAAACCTACTCGAGAAATAATTTACAAACACTGTCATTCCCGTGAAAACGGGAATCTAGTATCTAGGTTTTGTGACTAGATTCCGGCTCAAGGCCGGAATGACAATAAAAAAATATGAAAATAATTATCGGCCTCGGGAATCCGGGCAAAGAATATGCAGACACTCGCCACAATATCGGTTTTGCAATGGTGAACAAAATCCGGCAGGAATTCAAATTCCCTGATTTCGAGTTTAACAAAAAATTTAATGCGGAAATTTCCAGCGGAGACTACAAACTACAAACTACAAACTACAAACTAATTTTAGTGAAACCGCAAACTTTTATGAACTTGTCCGGCGAAGCCGTGCAAGCCATTCTGGCTTTTTATAAATTATCCGCGGAAAATATCATCGTCATCCATGACGAACTGGATCTGGCATCAGGCCGATATAAAATTGCGACCGATTCGTCTTCGGCCGGCCACAACGGCGTGCAGAATATTATCGACCAACTTGGCACGCAGAAATTCACGCGCCTGCGCATCGGAGTTGGTGAGGAACATGACGGCGCGCCCGTTTGCAGACTGGAAGCTCATGATTTTGTGCTCAGAAAATTTTCGGAAGAAGAAAAACAAGTAATAGAAAAAATATCACCGGAAATTATCAATGAAATAAAAAAACTTTTATAAAAAACAAAGCCCGGATTGCTCCGAGCTTTTTATAAACGATTTTATAAAATCCTTATCTCTCTATGAAGACCTCGAATCCGAGCGCTTCTTCGTAACTCATGCCTATTGCCCTTACTGCTGTCTTCTCTCTGAACAATTTCCATAGTTTCGACATAAATCTTCCTCCTTTTAGAGTTAGTATTTCTGTTAATCACTAAAACTTATTATATCTATCTCTTTCTTTTTTTCTTCTTTTTCTTACTCTTCCTTGAGAGTCGCTTTCCCTTAGGAGGAGCAATGCTCCTGACGATTATTATTGCCAAATAAGCCATTAAATACGTCGTGGCTATAGACACTAACCAAATCATAATTTCTTTCAGGACCTTATCATCCACAATTCCCTCCTTTTAAATTAGTATTGGCTTCCACGGTCCCGCGCGTAAGCGGTATTCTTATTAAGAATACACTCCTCTAGGCGAAAATAAGGAGGAATTCCGCTTTCGAGACTTACGAACGAGACCGTAGAAACCATATCAACTTTATAATGTACGATGTGATAATGTAGCAGATCTATATGTTTTTGTCAAATAAAAAAAGACGGGGAGCTTCCTCCCCGCCAGTGGAAACGTTATTCCAAGACAAACATGACGAACGGTCTCATCTCGGTCAACTCTCCGTTTTCCCTTTTGAAAATCAAGATAGCTCCCATGTCGTTGGCCTTGCCGATAGCCACGAAAAGATCCTGATCGGAAAGCATGGCAACAATATCTTTGAAATGCCCTTTGCCTTCCGGAAAATACGAGACCGAAACGTTTAGGCCTTCAATGTTTGCCATAGCCCGGAGCTTTTTTCTCCAGGCATCTTCCGGTTTGGGTTCCGCTACCGGCCTGACTGTATAGAGTTTAGCGCTTATGACTTTGTCTTTACTGCACCTTCCGCCTGAATCCTTCTTGACTTCAAAAGCTTCGAGAGGATCAATGGCCAAGCCGGTTTGAGGATTATACGCCCTGACCAGTATAGCCTTGGTCTTGTCCGGAAGCCTTTTCCATTCCTCGCCGGAAACGGGTACGCCAAAAAGCTTGAATCCATTATCGGCATACACCGTGATATTAGATCGGCTCATAAGCGCGTCCCGATGGAGCGCTTTGATAAATTTCTTGTCGGAGTCCCGCTTCTCAATCAGACCCGACAAAAGAATTTTCTCCGGAACACTTCTGCCCAGTTTTTCAATGAGAATAGCATGGCCGCCTTCCAAGAACCTGAGTTTTGCCAGCTCCGGAAAATCCTTGCCCGTGTCGCGATTAAACGACCAGAGCAAAAGACCATCCTTGTCAGAAACCTCCCAAACCAAGAACTCGCCCATTTTCGGAGCGTTGGCTGACCGGAAGAAATGAATCTCCCCGGGGCAAGCCCACGGGGTATCAGCTGAAGATTCTTAATTGATCTTGATGCAGCTGAATGTATTCTTTTTCAACTCCTTGATTTTTTACAT
>Ga0334722_10002198_pt1 | contig 22455 bp, 21 predicted proteins | sample C3_bottom_MG_FD_207210 | JGI IMG/M metagenome (GOLD analysis project Ga0334722, IMG submission 207210) | Sediment microbial communities from Yellowstone Lake, YNP, Wyoming, USA - C3_bottom | ecosystem: Environmental > Aquatic > Freshwater > Lake > Sediment | place: USA: Wyoming | collected... | reverse complement strand
GAGGTGGATCAGGCCGAAGAACGCCGCAAACCCGGCGACCAGCCCGACGTAGACGCATTTCCACCAATCGATCTCAGGGCGGAAGGCCGAGAGCGGCACTAGAAGGGGGCTTGTCCATTGGCGCAGATCGGCGAGCGAAAAACCCCACTGCATGGCTTCCGCGGCTCCCACCCCGGCCGCTCGGCGGGAAAGTCCCGCCAATTCGAGGGCGGGCAAGAACTGCGCCGCGCTGACGGCAAGGCAAAGGCCCCCCGCACTCAACCAAACTTTCAGCCAATCGATCGGCCCGGAGGCTCCTCCTCGACGCAGGATGAAGGAAAGCGCCCAGGCCACGGCGACGATCCCGGGGATGAATGTCGGGTACCCCGCCAGGAACATCAAGGCAAGAACCGCAGCCAAAGGAACCGGACGCATGAAGAGAAGGGGAAGCGCAGGAGCCCACGCCAAGACGGCAAGATGATTTAAGAAAGGCATGCGACTGATCATCAACCCCCCGAAGGCAAGAGAGAGACCCCCGCCCAGGCTCGCGCCCCAGTTCAGTCGCAGACTGCGAAGCCAGAGGCTCGTCAGCCATCCGGCGATAAAATAATGGAGAAGATGAAAAAGGGACGTCGCCGTTGCAAAGCCGAACGTGTAGAATAAAATTGTCGGAGGATAAAGCAGCCCCCCCTGCAGCGCTCCGAGCATGGGCATGCCGAGATAGAGGGAGGGCTCCCAGAGAGGCGCTCGCCCGGACTGCACCAATTGGGCGGGAGAGGACCTCCAAGCTTGGTGAAGATAGGTCAAATCTCCCCAAAAAGGCGTCACGCCCTTCAGCCAGAAAGGAAGAAAAAGGAGCGCAACCAACGCGGCGAGAACCGCCGCGGCCGAGATCTCCTGGTTTCCCGATCTCCTCACGACGCGCCCCTCAAACCATTCGCCCAAGCGGCCGCAAGCCAGGCCAGGACGAGGAGGATCGCGGCGACGGGAATCCTCCGCGAGGCGCGCACGGCGGCTGCGTCCTCCGACTCTTGTTGGGCGGAGGCGGCGCAAAAGCAGAAAAGCCAGAAAGCCCCGGGAACGCTCAAGGGTGAATCGACCAGACCATAAACAAGAAGCGCTATCGGCCCGAACCGGAGGACCGGCGCCGCGCGGCGCAGAAGCAAAGTCAAGCCCGCAACCCATAGAAGGAGATAAGGCCAGCCTCTCTCGGCCGCCGTCTCAAGGAAATGTTGATGAACGGAGGCGTGGAGAGGCCCTTGCCCCAGCCAAGGCGCGTCCAGGGCGAGGCGCCAGGCCGCGCCCCAGCCGTCCAGGAGGTGAAGCGCTCCCGGCGAGTGCAGATCGGCGTACGCCGCCACCATCACGGCAAATCCCGCGGCAACGCCCGCCCAAAAGGCGACGGGGCCCACGGCCCGGCGATGAAGCAGAAGGGCTGCGGAAAGGCCGAGCCACGCCCCGACCGAGCGCGTCCACCAAAGGCAAACAACCAGACCGGCGGCAAGCGCCCAATCGCCCCGACGCGCGGCCGTAGGCAGAAGGAGAAGGATGGCGCCGGCGAAGGCGGCCGGATCCGCCAACGTCGAAGACGGGGACGCCTCACCGTCGAGCCATTGACGCACCGCCAGGAGGACCATCAGCCATGCGGCCGCGTAAAGGAATTTCTCGACGCGCAGGCGACCTTCCTCGGACAACAGAGTCACAGCCGGGAAGAGCCAAAGACCGGCGGCCGCCGCGGCCCACGCGGGCATCATCCCAACGGAGGCGGGAGCGAGTTTTGTAGAGATCAAGAAGATCCCCGCCAAGAGCGCAGCCCAGAGGAAGACCCGCCGGGTTGGAAGAGGAATGCGCCCTCGCAGGACTCCGCCGCAAAGCCAGAGGGCAACACCGACGATGATAAGAACGAAGAGGCCGACTCGCGTCCCCAGGTCCAAAGCTCCCCCCAGCAGGAGTCCGGCCGCAATCTGGACTCCGACAAGGGCCGCGAGCACGGGAGCCGTCAGTCGGGCATGATCCGCGTCGTAACGAAGATCAACAGCTCGTTGCGAACCCGGGTCTTGGACTTCTTCTTAAAGAGCCAGCCGAGGATCGGGATGTCTCCAAGAAGCGGAATCTTCGCGATTGAATCCTGCATCGTGTCGCTGATGAGACCGCCGATGACGATGGTTTCGCCATCACGCACCAGGACGGTCGTCGTGGCGTTGCGCGAGTCCACCGCTGGAGCTCCCGTCTGCGTGCTGCCGGCAGCCGTAACGGAAGGCTGACTCACGGCCGGATTGATGACGAGGAGGATGCGCCCATCGGCGTTGATGCTCGGCGTCACGGTCAATTGAATGCCCGTGGTGACGTAGTTGACGGTCTGGGTCTGCACGCCAGTCGAGGCGACGTTTGAGGTAACGTAGGGAATCTGCGTCGTCACGTTGATGTTGGCCGGCTGGTTGTTGAGGGTCGCGATCTTGGGATCCGAGAGGACCTTCGCCTTGCCCTCGGAAGCGGCGGCCGTGATCGTCGCATTCAGGATATAGTTGTTGGTGATGCGACCGAGCGTCAATGCCCCGAAGACCCGGTCGGCCGCCAGGGCCACGCCCGTGCCCCTGCCCGAAGCGCCGAGACCCCCGCCGGCGGCGATCCCCGTCTGGATCTGGTTCTGATCGAGCGGAGTCCCGAAAGGGGACGTCAGGCCGAGCGTCGTTCCGACGCCGGTCACGCCCTCTTTGCCGCCGACCTTGCCGCGCTCAAGACTGGTGGCATCCCACTGAACGCCGTAGTTGAGGCCGACGTTCGCGTTGACCTCGACAAGCTTGGCTTCGATGAGAACCTGCCGCGGCCTCTGGTCGAGTTGAGAGATCAGGTTCTCCGTCGCCAACATCCCCTCCAAGGACTCGGTGATGATGATGGAGTTGGTCTTGGCGTCGACGCTGGAGTTGCCCGTGCGGCCCTCCGCGGTGCGGACCGAATCGATCGTCGTCTTCACCTCGAGGGCCTTGGCGTAGTTGAGGGGAATCACCTTGGTGATGTTGGTCGCCGAGGTCCGCTGCTTGGTCAATTCTGCGGGCGTAATCACCCGCAGGATGTTGTCTCCGACCTGGTCCGTGCTCAACTGCATCATGGAGAGCACGGTGCGGAACGCCTCGTTGAAGGGAACGTCGTTGAGATGGAGGGTCAAGGAACCGGTCACATCCGCGCCATAGATGATGTTGATCTTGGCCTTGGCCGCCAGAAGCTTGATGATGTCTCGGATGTCCGTGTTGTCGAAATCCAGCGTCACGGAGTCCTTCGGCAGGCGGCTTAAGATGTCCTTATAGATTCGGCCGCCCAGTCGCCTGTCTGATTTGATTTCATCGCCCGTATCCTCAGGGATCACGGCCTTCTCGTGCGAGACATCCTCGCTATCGGCCACGGCGACCAAATCATGTCCCATCTTGCCGTCGAAACCGGCGCGCTTAAAGGCGGCCGCGGCCGAATTCTCCCGAACCCTTGTCTTTGCCGGCTTCTCGATTTCGACCGCCTCCATCTCCGACGAAGCGACGGGGGCCGCCGGTGCCAAAACGGGAGCCGCAACGGGGGCAACCAAGGGAGCGGCCGCCGCAATGGGGGCAGCGGCGGCAACGGGCGCCGCAGCGGGAGCGACCGCCTTCACCGCGCGCTTGGCCACAACCTTGGGCTTGGCCGGAGCCGGGACGGGCTTCACGGCCGTGACGGCAACCGCGGCCGAGGCCGAGGCCGGCACGGCGGCCGTCGATTTAGAAACGGACGCGGCGGGAATCTTTGCGGCGGCCTTCACGGCGTTCTTAGTCGCTGGTTTTACCTTCGGCTTGGCCGCAGTTTTGGCCGCGGCGGGCACGGGGGTTTCGTCTTCCACGGATCCGACGAGCTGAATGGTCAGGCCCTTCGCGTCAAGGCCGACCTTATAGCCAGCCATCTTCACTAAATCCAAAACAACCCGCGTGACCAGGCGAGGCGCCTTCTCGAATTGAGAGGTCCGGACCGCTTTTAAAAACTTTCCCTTGCCCTCGACAGAACGGGAAATTCCCTCGTGCTTAACGTCGAGAAGCTCCATGACGAGGCGGGGCGGCGTCTGCGTCAGGAAGCTGTTGTATTGGACTCCGGAACTCAGCTTGACGGCGACGAAATCGTCCGAGACTTCCACTCCCTGGAATGCCGCAGTCGGCGCGGCGGGTGCGGCGTCCGCGGCAAAGACGACGACAGAGGCTTGGGGGATGGCGAGCGCTGCGGCCAACAGGGCCGCCGTCGCCTTTTTTAAATCGTGGCTGTTCATGGGAATCTCCCGAGTCGCTCTAAGGCTTCTGATCCTTCTCTTTATCCTTATCTTTGTTCGCGTCCGACTCGCCCAGAACGAAGACCTGGACGTCCTTATCCGCCGTGATGAGTTCGACGCGTTTCTGCTTGAGCCGAATGCGGCCGGTCATGCCCGGCACGCGCTTATTGCGCCCGTCGTAAAGCAGGCCCGCCCGGAGAAGAAATGTCTGCCCGCCTTCGGCCGCGAAAATCGCGAAATCGCTGGAAGGGTCCTTCAAAATACCGCGGAGCTGGAAACCATGTATATCAATGACCTCCGGCCCCCCCCCCTCCTCGGCGGTCCGTGTCGGCCGCGCCGCTCCCATGGAAGGCGGAAGGAAGGGATCGCGAACACGGTCTCCCGTGTAGAGGCTTGAAATCGTATGGGTGCTCTCCCCAATCCCAAGAGGCGCGGCGGGGTCCGCGGCCTGCGCCGCGGCGGCGATCAACGCGAAGAAAATAGCGGAGAAAAAAATCCTCATCCTTTATACTGGTAGGTCAGCAGGGTAAACGTCACGGTCATCTCTCCGTCCGCTGCGGCCGTTGGGTAGACCACATCCTTGACGTTGAAAATGCGCTCCTCGAGGGCTATGGCCGCAAAGAAGCGGCCTATATTGTGATAGCTGCCCTTGACCGTCATGGGATAGCTCAGCTCGTAGAAGTACTGCTGGCTCTTCGACGGCCCTGGAGAGAATGTCTGCAGCGTCACACGCCCCTTTTGCGCCAGGCGGGACAGAGCGAGCAGAATTTCGGGAACGGATTTCGTCTTCGGCAGCCTCTTCTCGGCCTCCACGGCCTGCTGGTTGAGGCTGGCCAGTTCGTCTTGGAGGCGCTTGAGGCGCGAGGCCTGAGCCTCGGCCTTGGAGATCTTGGCTTCGATTTGGGAAATCTTCTCGCTGAGCTCCGCCCGGCTTTGCGAGATGGGCAGCCAGAAAAACTTGACGTAGCAAAAAACGAAGGCGCAGAAAAGGACGGCTCCAGCGCCCATGTACTGCTGCTGTTGCTTCGTCAATTGGATCGCCATGTCAAAGTTTGATGCCGTAGGTCGTTTGGACGGAGAAGGTCCGCGCGTTCAGTCCGCTCGCGCTCACGGCTCCCAGCTCCACCACGCTGAAATGGGAGTTTCCCTCCAGCGTCTTGATCCAGAGCGCAACGTCCTCATTCGTCGCCGCATTGGCCGAGATCGTGAGTTTTAGGCCGTTATTGCCCTGAGTCACCGTGGTCATCTGCATGATCCGCACGCCCGGCGGGACGGTGCGGGCGAACTCCGACATGAAGATCGGATAAAAAGACCTCCCTTTGAGGAGATCCTCAATGACGCCCAGACGCGCGCGCACGGCGGAGGCGGCCTTTTCAAGCTCCTCGACCTGGGCCACGATGGCCGAAAGCTTCTTGAGCTTGGCTTCCTTATAAGAATAGTCGTTCTCAAGCCGCAGCAGGCCGAACCAATGTCCGACGGAAACAAGGGCGAGGACCAGGACTAAAAGCCCCCCGATCACGGCGGCTTGAAGCATCAACTGCTTCTGCCGCGCCTTGGCGAGTATCACGGCGGGAACGAGATTGACCTTGATCATTCTATTCCCAATCCCTATTCTGCCGCAGAGCCAGCCCCACCGCCACGCCGAAGGCCGAGCGCAGTTCCTCCGGAACGACTTCGGCGCCCTTGACGAACGAGAACGGATCAAGCACGGACACGGGGACCTTCAACTCCCCGGAGAGATGTTTGTCGAGGTTTTTGGCGCGCGCCGAACCGCCGGATAGGACGATCCTCGCAATTGAGCGATCCGGCCCCTGGGAAAGATAGAAGTCGACTGAGCGATGAACTTCGCCGACGAGATCGCGGGCCACCTGGCCGACGGCTTGGGAGACCCCCAGCGCGTCGCGGTTGCCGTCGGCAAGAGCCTTCTCCTTCTCGGCGGGATCGACAATGACTCCGTAAATCTTCTTGAGATCATCGGCCTTGGCGGCCTCGCACTGGAAAGCCTTCATGACGGCCTTCGTCATGGTCTGCCCGGAGATGAACACGTCGCGGACAACGCGCGTGACGCCATTCTCGATGATGGAAAGATTCGTGACCATGTGGCCGATGTTGAGGTAGAGTGTGGCCGCGCCTTCCTTGGCGTTTCCCGCCCTCTCGTTGACGTTCTCGAGAGTGAAGCTGTCGACGTCAATGAGGGCGGGGTGCAGGCCGCATTCTTCCAGGATGTCGAGCCTCGCGGCGACGACGTCCTTCTTGGCCGCGACGAGGACCGTCTCCATCTTTTTCTGGCCCTCTTCCACGATCTCGCTGAGGATGTGGAAGCCCAGCTGGACTTCATTGATGTCGAAGGGAATGAACGGCTCGGCCTCGGTGGCGAGCGTGGATTGGAGTTCAGTCTTGGTCAGGCGCGGAAACTTCACGTAGCGAACGATAACGGAGTTGCCGGAAAGCGCGGTCGCGACGTCCTTAACCTTGACCCCCTTCTCGATGAAAAAGGCCCGCAGGGCGTTGACGACGGAGATCTTTCGCTCGTCGAGGGAGGCCTCGGCCTTGGCGGCCAGCGGCAGGTAGCCCCAGGCCTTTAGATGGACGGCCGAGCCTTCGTGCTTGAGGAGAACGACCTTGATCGCGTAGGATCCGACGTCCACGCCCACGACGTCCCTGGGGCCGAGGAAAAGTTCGGCAACCCCCTTCAGGGCGCCGAACTTGGACGTCACGGCTTCCATTTCGATCCCCATCGTCTCCTTAAAACATTAAAAAAGCGCCGCCTTCCCACCGCGGTTCCCGGCAGGTCGGACTCGGCGCGTTTTGTAACTGCCTGCGATTTATAACAGGTTTGCTCAACTTTGTCAAGACCCGTAAGATCAAACGTGTCGAGACGTTTTTGCCGCCCCGCCCGCCGCCCACGGCGCTCGCTTAGATATTTGATAATATAAGAATTCATGAAGTCCATCCTTTTTGATTATGGGGGGACCTTGGACGCCGATGGGTCGACATGGCTCGAGCGCTTCCTCCCCATTTATAAGGAATGCGGCGTCGATGTCCCGCGCGAACGCTTCGAACGGGCCTTCTACGACTCCGATGACGGCCTTGCCTCCCGGCATCGCCTCGATGGGCTGGATTTAGAGCAGACCCTCCGCCTCCAAGTTCGCCAAGTCCTCGCGGTCCTCGCGCCCGAGCGCGTCACGCTAGCTGCGCAAATCGCCGAACGCTTCGCCGCCGACAGCCGCGCGCAATTCCGGCGCCTGCACCCGATCCTCCAGCACCTGGCGCAAAAGTACCGCCTAGGCGTCGTCTCCAACTTTTACGGCAATCTCGACGGAATCCTCCGCGCCGAGGGGCTTGGGAAGTATTTCTCCGTCGTGGCCGACTCCGGCGTTCTCGGCGTGATCAAGCCCGACCCTGCGATCTTCCTCCACGCCGCGAAGACCCTGAGGACACCCCCGGAAGACTGCTTGATGGTCGGCGATTCCGTTCCCCGCGACATGGCGGGGGCGACCGCCGCCGGCATGAGAAAGGCTCTCATCTGCTCCCGTAAGGAGATTCCTCAAGCCGGCCAGGATTGGACCATCCGATCGGTCTTAGACCTGGAGGCCGTCCTCTCGTGACTCCCTGGGTCGGGATCATCGCCGCAGGGGAGGGCTCGCGCCTGGCCCAAAGCCGCCCTGGAATCGTCAAGCCGATGATCCCCATCGCTGGCCGTCCCCTCTGCCATTGGATTGTCGACGGTCTCCGAGCGACGGGCTGTCTCGACGCAACCGTGCTGACGAACACCCGAGGAGCCGCCGTTGCCCCTAGTCTTGCCGCCGCCTTCCCGGACGTCCGTTTTGACTTCGTCGCGGCCGATACCGCCTCCTCCTTTGAAAGTTTCCGCCTCGTCTCTCTGCGGCTGGCCGCCAAGGCCGACGCGTTCATGATCAGCACGGTGGATGCCCTCATTCCTCCTACGGAGATCGTCCACTTTTGGAAGGAATGCCTCGACTCACGCGCGGAGGCCGGGCTGGCACTGACTGCCCATGTCGACGACGAGAAGCCTCTCTGGGCCGACGTTTCCGCCAACGGCCTCATCTCGTCGCTTGGAGACGACTCCCGCAAGCGCAATGCCGTGACCTGCGGCCTTTACTACATGACGCGTGACGCAGCCGGCCGCCTCCCCGCGGCCCCGACCCACGGCCGCTTACGTGATTTCTGGACCACTCTCGTCCGGTCGGGCGCGGATGTCCGGGGCGTGATGCTGTCCAAGACTCTCGACGTGGACCGTCCGCAGGACCTGACCTCCGCGGAGGAATTCCTGACACAGGAGAAGACGCGATGAAGGCTTTGGGCATCTACCGAGAACTCCAAAATTCTCCGAATCGCGAGTCGGACGACGCCCTCGTCCTGAAGGCCGTGATGGACCAGCTTTCGATCCTAAAGACATCGACGGTCCTCATGACGCCGGAAGAGTTCGACCACGTCGATGTCTCGGGATACGACCTCGTCGTACCCATGTGCGAGACGTATCCGCGGCTCGTCCGCTTAAAGAAAATTGAAGCCGAGACCGGCGTCGTGGTCGTCAATCCCCCCGACTCCGTGCTGGGCTGCTACCGCACGCGTATGCTCGACTCTTTCGCGGCCGCTCCCCAGCTCTCCTTCCCGCCGACCGAGCTTCGCCGCACCTCCATCGATGGCAACACCCACCCGCCGAAATTCCGAGCAGAAGGCGGCTATTGGGTCAAGCGCGGCGACGTGCACAACACCTGCACCTGCGACGTGGTCTTCGCGCGGGACTGGCAGGAAGTTGAAATGATCCGCAGGGAATTCGAGAGCCGCGAAATCAAGGATATGGCCGTCCAGCGGCACATCGACGGCGACTTGATCAAATTCTATGGCGTCGGCCCGGGGCAATGGTTCACTTGGTTCTATCACGACCCATCCGTCGCGCGACGCCTTCCCTTTGAGATCGAAGACCTGGCCGCCCAGGCGGAGCTGGCGGCCCAGGCCGTCCGCGTCGAGGTTTTCGGAGGCGACGCGATCATCGCGCCTGACGGCGAGATTTTCATCATCGACATCAATTCTTGGCCCAGCTTCGCCCGCGTACGCTGCGAGGCCGCAGTCCAGATCGCCCGCCGTCTGCGCTTGCGACTGCGCCAGACGGCCGCAAGGAAGGAATCACGAACATGACACCTCAGACATTGACCGACACGCCCTACTGCGCCGGACCTAAGTCAAAAGCCCTGTTCCAGGAAGAACAGGAGTTCATCGCCCCTGGGCTCCAGACAATAGCGCTCTACGCCCAGATCGCGATCGACGGCGGCAAAGGGGCGGTTCTGCGCGACGTTGACGGAAAAACCTATCTCGATCTCGTGGCGGGCATCGGCGTGGCCTCCCTCGGCTACGGCCATCCCGATTGGGCCAAGGCCATCGGCGAGCAGGCCGCCAAAACCTCCGTCGGGTCCTTCACCTCCGCCCACCGCCTTAATTTCCTCAAGACCCTCGCGACCATCACGCCCAAGGGCCTGACGCGCTGCCAACTCTACAGCTCGGGGGCCGAGGCCGTCGAGGCCGCCCTGCGCCTGGCCAAGTCCAAGACGGGACACTTCGAAGTCATCGGCTTCTGGGGCGGCTTCCACGGCAAAACGATGGGAGTGATGGGCCTGCTCAACGACGGCTTCAAGAACTCCTACGGGGCGATGGCCCCCGGCCTGCATCTGGCTCCTTATCCGGACAGCCGCCGCTGCCCCTTCGGGACCAAGGAACCGCACGACTGCGGCGCCCATTGCCTTGATTTTCTGCGCGAGCTGATCAAGCGCGAGACCACGAGCGCCGTGGCAGCGATCATCCTCGAGCCCATCCAGGGAACCAACGGCAACGTGGTCCCGCCTCCCGGATTCTTTAAGGGCGTGCGCGATATCGCCAGGGAGATCGGAGCCGTCTTCATTTCAGATGAGATGATCACGGGATTCGGCCGCACGGGCAAGATGTTCGGCTGCGACCATGAGGCGGCGGTCCCCGACATGATGACCATCGGCAAGGGTTTTGGAGGAGGCTTCCCGGTCTCCGGCGTCGTCGCCACGCCGGAGACCTCCTCGGCCAAGCCCTGGGCCAACCCCTCGGGCTCCTCCTCGAGCTACGGGGGCAACCCCTTGGCCTCCGCGGCCTGCGACGTGACCCTGCAGGTTATATTGCGCGACAAGCTGGCCGACAACGCGGCCAAGGTCGGCTCGGCCATGCTCAAGCGTCTTGAAAAGATGAAGTCCGAACAGCCCATGATCGGCGCCGTGCGCGGCCGGGGCCTAATGATCGGCGTCGACTTGACGACTCCCAAGACGGGATCCTCCCTCGATAAGGCCATTTGTCGGGAAATCTTTGAGGAGGGCCTTAAGCGCGGAGTCCTCACCATGGCCTACAACCCATCCTTACGGATCAACCCGCCTCTCGTCATTTCGGAAAACGAGGCCCTCAAAGGCCTCGAACTCCTCGGTGAGGCGATGGCCGCCGTGAGCCGGAGGCGCGGCCTCTGAAGAAAATCCAGCGCGTCGGCCTGATCGGGTTTGGAGCCATCGCCGAGAACGCCTATCTCCCCGCCTTAAAGGGGCTGGGGGTGGAGATATCTGCCGTCGCAGATGTGACGACCTCCCGCCGCAATGCCGCGGTGAAGGCCCTTCCCTCAGTTCATGTCTACGATCGTCACGGAGAGATGCTCTCGGCCGAGAAGAAGTTGGATGCCATCATCGTGGCGACCCCCCCTCTCTATCACGCGGAAGCCGTCCTCTCAAGCCTCAAGGCGGGTCTTCACGTCCTTTGCGAGAAGCCCTTGACCCTGGACCCCGCGATGTTCGCCGATATCGCCGAATCCGCAGAAAAGCGCCGACGCGCCGTTTACACGGTCAACAACTGGGCGTTCTCTCCGCAGTGGTCACGCCTCCTTGAGCTGTGCTCCTCCGGGCGCCTCGGTCCCCTACGGCACGCGGAGATTCGCGTTCTGCGCACCCGACCGTCGGTCTCGGCTTTGCCGGGGGATTGGCGCAAGGACCCGGTCGTTTCCGGAGGAGGAATCCTGGTCGATCATGGATGGCACAACCTTTATCTTATGCGCCGTATTCTCGGCGATGAACTCGAACTGACAGAAACCCTCCTCCAGCCGGCGGGAATGGTCGACGAAGTCGCGACGGTCCTTCTCAAGTCCCCCGGAGCCTCGGGCACCATCCACCTCTCCTGGCGCGCCGGGGAGCGCTCCAATTCCGTATTCGTCGCCGGCGAGAAGGGAACCGTCGAACTTCATGACGACATCCTGACGGTCAAAACGAGCGGGACCGAGGAGACCTTTCGTTTCCCAGAAAAGCTCTCGGCCGGCTCGGCCCATCCCGAATGGTTGGCCGCGATGTGGCCGTCCTTTGAGGCCGCCTGCATTGACGGCGCCGGGAACCTGGCCGAGGCCTTCTTCTGCCTGAAGACGATTCGCTCGGCCTATGGGGCTTGGGAGGCCGTCGCGCGATGATCGAAAGAGGCATTCTTTGGGTCGCTCATCCCCAAATACTTTGGCAGAGAGTGGGCGGCTTGACCATTCTGGAACGCCAACTCTTCACCGCCGCCCGGGCGGGCGTGCGCTCTCTTTGGATCGGCTTGCACCAACCAGAGTCTGCAGCCCTCTCGGGCCTGCGCCTTCCTCCGGGTCTTGAACTGCACTGGATTCCGAAAGGCTCCTCCTCGCTGACTGAATGCGCCCCGCCGTATCTCGGCCTTTCCTCGGATCATTTCATCCGCGTCGAGACCCTCTCCCATATCGCCCGCCAAAGCTATCCGGAGTCGGTCTCCTTCGAAGACGTCTCGGGACTGGGAGTCGTCCAGATCGTCTTGACGCGGGACGAGGGAGTCTCCCGCCGCAATCTCCCCTTGCCGCCCGGCTCCTTCCGGAGACTGGAAGCCCCCTTGGCCGCGGAAGAGACCCTTGCCTGGCTGATGACGGCGGGCCCGAAGAGCCAAGACGGCTTCATGGCCCGCCATTTCGATCGACACATCTCGCTGGCCGTCTCCCAGCTCCTGCTGGAAACGAGCGTCACTCCGAACCAAATGACCTTTCTCAGCACGATCCTGGGACTCATCGGAGCGTCATTCTTTCTGGGATCGACTCGACTCGCCTACGTCGCCGGCGCGCTTCTCGTCTGGCTTCACTCGGTTTTGGACGGCTGCGACGGGGAGCTGGCGCGCATCCGCTTCCAAGAAAGCCCCTTCGGCAGCGACTTGGACTTTTGGGGAGACAATCTTGTCCATCTGGCGCTCTTCTCCTGCCTCGGCATCGGCTTTTGGATGACGGGCAACGGCGTCCACACCCTTGCCTTGGCCGGAGTCGCCGACATCGGCGTGCTCGCCTCGGCGTGGACGGCCTGGCGCCACCGCCGCGCGCGCCGCGCCTCCGGCGCAAAGGGGCCGGAGGCGGGCGTGACCGAGGAAGTCAACGGCGACGGCTTAGACACCAAGCTCTCGCGCCTTGAAAACGCTCTCGCCCAGCGAGACTTCATCTATCTTCTCGTCTTGCTCGCCTTCCTCGACTGCGTCTATGAATTTCTCTGGGCCGCCGCCATCGGCGGCCTGCTCTATTTTGCAATCATGCTGTACCTTAGGAGAGTCAACCAACATGAACAAGCACGACAGCCGCATCCCGCCCGCTAAAGGAAAACTCGGCGTCCTCCTGCCGGGCATGGGGGCTGTGACCAGCACCTTCATCGCCGGAGTGGAGCTCGCCAAGAAAGGCCTGGGAAAGCCGGTCGGTTCGCTCACCCAGCTGCAGACCATCCGCCTGGGCAAGCGCTATGAGGACCGCTCGCCCCTCATCAAGGACTTCGTTCCGCTCGCTGGACTCGACCAGCTCGTCTTCGGCGGCTGGGATCTTTTCCCCGACGACATGTACACGGCCGCCATGAAGGCCGCCGTGCTCTCGCCCGAGCAGTTGGCTCCGGTCAAAAAGGAACTTGAAGCCGTCAAGCCGATGCCGGCCGTCTTCGACTCGTGCTACATCAAAAACTTGAAGGCGACCAACTTCAAGAAGGGTAAGACCAAGATGGACCTCGCCCTGCAGGTGATGGCCGACATCGAGTCGTTCAAGAAGAAGACGGGCTGCGACCGGGTCGTCATGCTCTGGTGCGGTTCGACAGAGAGGCTCCCCGAGCGCACGGCCGTCCACGAGGATCTCGAAACGTTGGAGAAGGGCCTCAAGGAGAACGCTCCCGAGATCCCGCCCTCCATGATCTACGCCTACGCCGCCCTCAAGATGGGATTGGCCTACGGCAACGGCGCGCCGAACCAGTCGGCCGACGTCCCGGCCATGGTCGAACTCGCCGAGCAGACGGGCTCTCCCATCTGCGGCAAAGACTTCAAGACGGGCCAGACGCTGATGAAGACCACGCTTGCGCCGATGCTCAAGGCGCGCATGCTGGCCCTGACCGGCTGGTACTCGACGAACATCCTCGGCAATCGCGACGGCGAGGTGCTCGACGATCCCGGATCCTTCAAGACCAAGGAGAAGAGCAAGATGTCGGTCCTCGACACGATCCTGGAACCGGACCGCTATCCCGACCTCTACGGCAAGTACCATCACAAGGTCCGCATCGACTACTATCCTCCCCGCGGAGACGCCAAAGAAGGATGGGATAATATTGATATCCGCGGTTGGTTGGACATGCCCATGCAGATCAAGATCAACTTCCTTTGCCGGGATTCCATCCTCGCAGCCCCGATCTGCCTGGATTTGGTCTTGTTCCTCGACCTAGCCAAGCGCGCGGGCCTTAAAGGAATCCAGGAGTGGCTGTCCTTCTACTTCAAGTCCCCTCAATGCCGCGAGGACTTGAAGCCCGAACACGACCTCTTCATCCAGCACCTCAAGCTTAAAAACACATTGAGGATTCTTATGGGAGAAGAGGTCCTGGACCATTCCGGCCTGGACTACTACGACCCGACAAAAGGTGCCGCCAGTCCGGCCGGAGCGCCTAAGCCCCTGAGCAAGAAAAAGTCCCTGGCTAAAAGCCCTCGCTAGACCCCTGAAGTAACGCTAATAAGGAAGGGCGGGCCCCCGCGGGGGCCCGCCTCTCTTTTCCCCCGGGGCCGAAGCCGATTTTGTATACTCGGGTTTCCGGTGAATAAGCTCCTCATGAGCATTCTCGCCGCGGCGTTGCTGTCGTCTTCGGCCTCAGCCCAGACGGTCTCGTCCGGGACGGCCCCGACTGCGGGCGCGCCGGCGGTCTCGACTTCAATGGTCATCGCCCCCCCGTCGATCCCGACGGTGACGGCCGTGCCGGGGTTGTCGACGGCCGCGTGGACGACGGCAATATCGTCTTCGGCCTCGGTACAGACGGTCTCGACCTCCACGGTCCTCGGCGTCCCGTCGGTTTCGACGGCGGCCGTCTTACCGGGTCTCTCGACGGCCGCGTGGACGACGGCGGCGTCCACCGCGACCCCGGCTTCCGGCATCGTTCCGCGCCCATGGGTGATCGGCGAGATCAAGGCCGACGGCCTCAAGAACGTGAAGATGTCCACGATCCGCTCACAGATCAAGGCTCGCAAAGGCGACCTCTACGACCGCCCGGATTTAGACCGCGACATTCAATCCCTTCTCGGCATGGGCGAGTTCGAGCGCGTGGGAGCCGAAATCTCGCTGCTCGAAAAACGCGTTCCCGAGCACTTCCGCAAGGTCGCCGGCGCCGACCGCCAGGTCCTTTTGACCTTCACGATCCGCGAGAAGCCCGTGATCCGAAAAATATTCTTTGAAGGACAGAAGAAGGTCTCTAAAGGCGTCCTGTCCGACGTCCTCTCCATCAAGACCTCAGACCCCTACGACCGCTATAAATTGGAAGAGGACCGCCGGAAGGTCGTCGACAAGTACCGCGAGAAGGGGTTCTTGGACGCCGTCGTGAGCAACGAAGTCCGCACCGACACGTCCACCTCCAAAACCGAGGTTGTCTTCAAGATCGTCGAGGGACCAAAATCCAAGATTGAGCTCGTCGAGCTCCTGGGCTCAAAAGCCCTGAAGGCCAAAAAACTTCTCAAGTTGATGAAGAACCGACGCAAGAAGGTTTACTTCGAGAAAGACCTGGCGGAAGACATCAAGAAAATCGAGACGGAGTATAAAAACAGCGGTTATCTCGACGTCCGCCTGAGTACCCCTCTCGTCACTCTCAGCCCCGACAAGACGCGCATCTTTATCGCCCTGGGAGTGGAGGAGGGCCGTCCCTACCGCTTCGGCGAGACGACGTTTAGCGGCTATCTCGTCTTCACCTCCTCTTCCCTGACGAAGACGCTGGAGTACCGAACAGGGAGGATCTTCAATCAGGAAAAATTCGACGAGACCATCCGCGGCGTCCAAGAGCTCTACGCGGACGTCGGCCGCCTGCGCGCCCGCATCACCCCAGTCAAAACATTCAACCCGAAGACCGACCGAATGGACGTCCGCTTCGAAATCCTAGAAGGCCCCGTTTCCTACATCGATCACGTCGACGTCGAGGGCAATAAAGCCACCAAGACCCACGTCATCAAGCGTGAGATCGTCATCAAGCCGGGGGACCGCTTTTCCGCCGCCCGCGTGCGCAAGAGCCGTGAGAAGATCTTAAACCTCGGATTCATGGACGACGTCAACGTCGATCTCCAACCCGCCCCCTCCGATCCCGACAAGGTTGATCTGACCTTCGACGTGGCGGAAGGCAAGCCCGGCGTCCTGACCGCGGGAGCGGCCTACTCCTCCATCGACGGCTTGATCGGCACCCTGTCGCTTCAGCACCTCAACCTCTTCGGCCGGGCGCAGCGAGCCTCCCTCCAGTGGTCCTTTGGAAAACGCGTCCAGGACTACTCCGCCAGTTGGACGACTCCCTGGGTTGGCGACCATCCCACGAGCCTCGGCTTCGACGTCTACAACACACGGCGGGTCAACCCCTTCGACACCTCCATGGCCGCCTACGTCGAGAAGCGCACCGGCGGCGCAATCCGCGTAGGACCTCGCTTCGAGGAGGATAAGTACCAGCTCAACTTGACCTACTCCATTTCGCGCATCTCGATCCAGAACGTCCAGGACCAATTCCGCGGGACCCTCGGCGAGGGAACGAGCATCCAGTCCTCCTTCAGCGCGGAATTTGCGCGCGACACGCGCGACAGCATCTGGGACCCGTCCCGCGGCACGCGCCTCTCTCTCGGCAGCCAGATCTCGGGCGGTCCCTTCATGGGCGATATCCACTATCTTAAGCCGTTCACCGCCAATCAGGCGCACTGGACCCTCTTCACCGTCGAGGATTGGCCGTTCGTGCTCTCCGCCTATCAGCGCGGCGGCTACGCGACCCAGTTCAACGTCACCAAGCAAGTCCCCGTCCAGGACCGCTTCTTCATCGGGGGCCAGGATTCCCTGCGCGGCTATTCCCCCTCCGGCGAGGCCGGTTATCCGTCCGGAGGAAAGATTTACACCGTAGCAAATCTTGAGTTTGGCTTCCCCCTGGCGCGCGAGCACAAGAAGACCATTGTGAAGTTCGTGACCTTTCTGGATGCGGGAGGCTCCTGGGACCGCGTTCGCGACGTCTCCGGCCGCATCGGATGCGATACGCGAGACATCAAGACCGACTTCGGCTTCGGACTGCGCTTCGTGACTCCCGCCTTCCCCATACGCCTCGACTATGGATACGGCCTCAACCACCGCTCCGGTGAGCGGCTCTACCAAATCAACTTCGGCCTTGGACCCCTCTTCTGATGAAAATCATAAATGCCTTTTGCGCCGTACTCCTCCTTGCCGGCCCCGCCCGGGCCATCGAGCTCTCGCTCGAGGAAAATCGGGCCGAACGGGGCAGCGTCGGATTCGTCGATATGAAGCGCCTTTTCTCCGGGAGCCCCGACGCCGCGCGCGCCAAGGAGAGCTTTGAAGAGCTCGTCCGTCAGGCCGAGGAACGCGTCAACCTCAAGAAAGCCGAAAGCCTCAAGCTCCGGCAGGATTTGGAAGCGGTGAAAGCGGAGCGCGACGCTCTGGCTAAGTCCACCGCCACGGTCGTCGTGCCGGCTCAGGCCCAAGCCCTCCCGGCCGCCGTTAAGGCTCCGGAAGCACCCCCGACGGCCGCGCCGACGAAGCCCACGTTCACATCCATCGCTCCCGTGCAGACTCCGGCCCAGGCCTCCACGGCCGCCGTCAAGGTGCCCCAAACGCCCCCCCTCGCCCTCCCGGGCATGACGCCGCTGGAAGCCTCTCCGGCCGCCGCGCCAGAGGCATCCACCGCCACGCCGCCTCCACCTCCCCCGCCGGCGGCCCCCTCGGGCCCGACTGTTGCCCAGCGTCTGCTTGAGCTTGACGGGCGCATCATTGCGCTCCAGGCCGATCTGGATCGCAAGGAAGAGGAACTCAAGCGCGAGCGTCAGGAGGCCGACAAGGGCCTCATCGACGTCGAAGGCCGAAAAACGGACCAGGTCCTCGCCCGCCTTTACCGCGCGATCAACGAGGTCTCCCATAAAGAGGGGGTCAGCGTCGTCGTCGACAAGAGCACGATCCTGTATGGACACCCCGCCGTGGACCTCACAGATAAAGTCCTTAAGTATCTAAAGGGAAGCCCCACGCCATGAATAAGCTCCCAAAACCGCAGACCGTCGCGGAGATTTCCCGTCTCGTCGGCGGGCAGGTCTTCGGCAACGAGAAGCACATCATCGAATCCGTCGCGGATCTCGCCGCCGCCGGCCCCAAGGACGTTTCATTTCTTGAAAACCCAAAGTACGCCGCCGCGGCCGCCGTGTCTCCGGCAGGCTGCCTGTTTCTGCCTCCGCAGGCCAAGGACTCTCCCTGCACGGCCAAGGCGAGGATCATCGTCGAAGAGCCACGGGGGGCATTCGCGATCCTCCTGCGGCTCATCGAGAAAGCCCGCAGAGGCGACGGCGCCGCCGGCTTAAGCCCCAAAGCCTCAATCCATCCCTCCGCCAAGCTCGGCGAGGGCGTCTCGATCGGCGATTTCTGTGTCATTGAGAAAGACGCCTGCATCGGGGAGGGTACGACGCTCCGTCCCCAATGCTACGTCGGCGCCAATGCCCGCATCGGTCGCGACTGCTTGATCTATCCTCAGGTCGTCGTCCGCGAGGACTGCGTCATCGGCGACCGGGTGATCCTTCACCCCGGGGCCGTGATCGGAGGAGACGGCTTTGGATTTACCACGGACAAAAAAACGGGCCGGCACACCAAAATCCCCCAGATCGGCAACGTCTGCATCGGCGACGACGTCGAGATCGGCGCCAACACGACCATCGACCGAGCCGCCATCGGCTCGACCGTCGTCGAGGCGGGAACCCAGATCGACAACCTCGTGCAGATCGGGCACAACGCCGCGCTCGGGCGCGGCTGCGTCGTCGTGGCACAGGTCGGCATCGCGGGCTCTTCCAAGATCGGCAACGGCGTCGTCTTGGGAGGGCAAGTCGGCGTGGCGGGACATATTTCCATCTGCGACCGGACCCAGGTCGGCGCGCAATCGGGGATCATGAGTTCCGTCGAGCCGAGCGAACCCGGCAAGCCCGGCCCGATCCTCTTCGGCTCGCCCGCCCGCCCGCATCGAGAGGCCTTTAAGCTCCAGGCCCTTTTCGGACGCCTGCCCGAGCTCTTTGACAAGGTCAAAGAAATTGAGAAGAGGCTGCCATGAACGAAAATCCCCTGCAGACCACCATTAAGACCGAGGTCGTTCTCGAGGGCGTCGGCCTCCACACCGGGAACAAATCGACGATCACCTTCCGCCCCGCTCCGGCCAACACGGGCATCCGATTCTTCCGGGCGGATCTCCCCGGCATCCCCATGATCCCCGCACGCCTGGGATTTGTCGTCACCACCGTGCGCGGCACGAACCTGGGATTGGGGGACGCCAAAATCCACACAGTCGAGCACGTCCTCTCCGCCTGCACCGGCCTCGGAATCGATAATATCGACATCCTGACCACCGCCAACGAGCCCCCTATCATGGACGGCTCGGCCATGCCGTTTGTCGAGGCTCTCCTGCGCGCGGAACTCATCAACTTGGACGCCCCCAAGCGCTGGCTGCACCTGCCGCACGAGGTGACCTACCAGGCTAAGGACGGCGCCCGCTACCGCGCCGTGCCGTCCGAAGGCTTCAAGGTTTCGGCCACCCTCATCCACGACCATCCCATGATGCCGAAGATGTCCCTCTCTGTGTCCATCGACCGCGACAGCTACCTGACCGAACTGGCCCGCGCCCGGACCTTCTGCTTCGAGCATGAAGTCGCTTATCTCAAGTCCCAGGGACTCGCCCAAGGCGGAAGCCTTGAGAACGCCATCGTCATCGGCAAAGATAAGTTCAATACGAACGCGGAAGGCCTGCGCTTTAAGGATGAGTTCGTTCGACATAAGATGTTGGATCTTATCGGCGACCTGACGCTGATCGGACGCCCCCTCTTCAAGATGCACGTCGAAGCCGAACGTTTGGGCCACGCCCATAACGTGGAATTCGCCAAACTCCTCGACGAAGCCGCGAAGAAGCTCCGCAAATCCAAGACCCGAACACTGGAGGCGAAATGAGCACCGAAGCGACCGCCGCACCCTCGCCGTTTGCCGCAACGCCCGTGCGCACGTTGGACACCATGGGCGTCAAGAAAGCCCTCCCGCACCGCTACCCATTCCTCCTCGTCGACAAGATTGAGGTCATTGAAGAGGACAAGCGCTGCATCGGCATCAAGATGGTGACAGTCAACGAGCATTTCTTCGAAGGGCATTTCCCCGGCCAGCCCGTGATGCCGGGCGTGCTCATCATCGAGTCCATGGCCCAGACCGCCTGCGCGATGCTCCTTTCCAAGGGAGGATTTGAGGGAAAGGTCGCTTTCTTCATGGGAATCGACGAGGCGAAGTTCCGCAGCCCCGTCACCCCCGGCTGCGTGCTCAAGCATCACATCGAGATCCTGCGCCTGGGACGCGCCGGCAAGTTTAAAGGCGAAGCCTATGTCGACGGTAAGATGGCTGCGGAAGCCACGATGACCTTCGCCCTGGTCGACAAGCCCCAGGCCTGAGCCATGGCCATCCATCCCACCGCCGTCGTCGATAAGACGGCGCAGATAGACCCGAGTGCTGAGATCGGTCCTCACGCGATCATCGGGCCGGAAACCGTCATCGGACCCCGCACGAAAGTCGGGGCCCATGCGATCGTCGAGCACGCGGCCTTGGGGGCCGACAACGTCCTGCATCCAGGCTGCTTCGTCGGGACTCCCCCCCAGGACCTCAAGTACGCCGGCGAGAAGACGCGCCTCGTCCTGGGAGACAAGAACACGGTCCGCGAGTGCGTGACCCTCAACAGGGGAACGGCTCAGGGCGGCGGGGTCACGACGATCGGCAGCGGCTGCCTGTTCATGGCTTATTCCCATGTGGCCCACGACTGCGTTTTGGGCAGCGGCGTGATCATGGTCAATTCCGTGGCACTCGCCGGTCACGTCCACGTCGGCGATTACGCAGTCCTCGGCGGCCTGGCCGCCGTCCACCAGTACACGCGCATCGGCCGATTCGCGATGCTGGGCGGAGGCTCTATGAACGGACAGGACATCCTGCCGTTTACGACCACCCAAGGCGACAGGGCCTGCCTGCGGGGGCTCAACACCCTCGGCATGCGCCGGGGGGGGTTCTCCCGCGAGGCCATGTCGGCGGTCAAGGACGCCTACAAGACCTTGTTCCTATCGGGACTGACGCAGGCCGACGCCGTCGCTCGCCTTAAGGAATCGAACCCCTGCAAGGAAGTCCAGGAGTGGATCGACTTCATCGAGTCCGCCGGCAAGCGCGGCGTGATGCGTCCCGCCGTGGGAGCGACGGAAATCGAGGCCGCTTTATGAAGCGGCCATGACCGAGCCCCTGGGGCTCATCGCCGGCGCCGGGCGTTTTCCCCTCCTCGTCGCGGAGGAATCCCGGCGCCGCGGCCTGCCGGTCGTTGCATTGGGTCTTCCGGGCGTGACGGACCCGGCTCTTGAGGAGGCCGCCGGAACCATCCACTGGTTCAAGCTTGGTCAACTCGACGCACCGATCAAGCTGCTCAAGGACGCCGGGGTGCGCAAGGTCGTCATGGCCGGGAAGGTCCAGCACGTTTCGCTCTTCGGCGGGGTCCTGCCCGACTGGCGGGCCGCCAAACTCCTCCTGGCGCTGAAGGATAAGAGAACGGACACGATCCTGAAGGCGGTCGTAGACGAATTCTCCAAGGACGGCCTCGAATTCATCTCTTCGGCCGCCTACCTGGAACATCTCCTCGCCCCCGCCGGCGCGGTGACGCGCCGCTCCATGACGAAAAAAGAACTCTCCGACGCCGCCCTGGGCTGGAAGGCGGCCAAGGCCGTGGCGGGCTTTGATATCGGGCAAACCGTGGTCGTTCAGGACGGCGCCGTCGTCGCCGTGGAGGGAATGGAGGGCACGGATGCCTGCCTGCGGCGCGCCGCCGAACTGGCCCGCTCACAGGGGCGCGAGCCAAGTCTCGTCGCCGTCAAGGTGGCCAAGCCTCGCCAGGATTTCCGCTTCGATCTTCCCGTCGTCGGCCTTGAGACCCTGACGGCCCTGCGCGCCGCCGGGGTCAAGGCCCTCGCCTTGGAATCCGGATCTACGCTGATCTTTGACCTTGAACGCTTCGTCTTTGAGGCCGACGCGGCGGGCCTCGCCGTCGCCGGCTTCCCCCCGGAGGGGCCATGACCAAACCCTCGAAAATCCGCGTCGCCGTCGTCGGCGCCGGCAAGATGGGAATGTATCACGCCAAGCTACTGGGAAAGACCCCGGAGGTCGACCTCGTCGCCGTCTGCGACACGAACATCTGGAAAGCCCAGCTTGCGGCCTGGCAGTCCAACACGGTCGCCGTGCGCGACTACAAAGACGTGCTCGGCCGGACCGATGCCGTCATCATCGCCGTCCCGACCCCCCTCCACAGCGAAGTCGGCAAAGCGGCCCTTGAGTCCGGCGCGCACGTCCTCATCGAGAAGCCCTTGGCCTCCTCGGTCGCTGAGGCCAAGGAACTGCTCGCCCTCTCGGAGAGCAAGCAACTGATCCTCCAGGTCGGACACATCGAGCGCTTCAATCCCGCCGTGCTCGAGGCCGTCCAACACATCCGCGATCCGCGCTACATCACCGTCGAACGCCTCGGCCCCTACGACCCGCGCACGGCCCACATCGGCGTCGTCATGGACCTGATGATCCACGATCTGGACATCCTGCTGACCTTGGTCGGTTCGGAAGTGGAGAGCCTGGAGGCCCT
>Ga0334722_10002197_pt1 | contig 22461 bp, 16 predicted proteins | sample C3_bottom_MG_FD_207210 | JGI IMG/M metagenome (GOLD analysis project Ga0334722, IMG submission 207210) | Sediment microbial communities from Yellowstone Lake, YNP, Wyoming, USA - C3_bottom | ecosystem: Environmental > Aquatic > Freshwater > Lake > Sediment | place: USA: Wyoming | collected... | reverse complement strand
TCGGGAATTTTCTGCACATCCTCGGCGCGGATCTGCCGTCAGTGGTAATAGAGAGCGACGGCAAGGACGAATGGGTCGCGGGACTCAGGGAAACCTCCGACTATCGTCTCCTCAGTCCCGACGAACTCAAGAAGATGGTGATGGAAGCCGGCATCGTCGGCATGGGCGGGGCCACATTCCCCACGCATGTGAAACTCGCGCCGCCCAAGGAAAAGCCGATCGAGCTCGTGATCCTGAACGGAGCGGAATGCGAGCCGTACCTGACCTCGGACCACCGGCTTATGCTGGAGCGGCCGACGGAGATCGTTGAAGGCCTCAAGATACTCATGAGGATTCTCAACGTGAATAAAGGATATATAGGCATTGAAGCCAACAAACCCGATGCGATCGCTTCCATGACAAAGGCTGCCGCGGGTTCTCCTGAGATCAAGGTCTGGCCGCTGAAGGTTAAATACCCGCAGGGCGCTGAGAAAATGCTCATCAAGGCGATATCCGGCAAGACGGTGCCCGCGGGCGGTCTGCCCATGGATGTGGGGGTGGTGGTGCAGAACGTAGGCACGGCGGAGGCCATATATAACGCCGTGCGATACGGCAAGCCTCTTATCGAGCGCTACGTCACCGTGACTGGCAGGGGTGTTAAGGATCCGAAGAACTTTCTGGTCCGGATCGGCACGCCGTTTTCCCAGCTCATTGAAGAGGCGGGAGGCCTGACGGACACATCGGCCAAGGTGATCTCGGGCGGTCCCATGATGGGCATGAGCCAGTATACCCTGGACGTTCCCGTTATAAAGGGCACTTCGGGCATAACCGTCCTCACCGGGGCGGAAGTAAGCGTGAAGTCTCACGGACCGTGCATCCGTTGCGGCCGGTGTATCGACGCATGCCCCATGATGCTTCAGCCATCCCTGATCGGGATATATATCGAGAAGGGACATTACGAAGACGCAAAAGGTTACAACCTGATGGACTGTTTTGAATGCGGTTCCTGCAGCTTTGTCTGCCCCGCCAACCGGCCCATGGTGCAGTGGGTGAAGAAAGCAAAGAAGGAGCTGGCGAAGAAAAAAAATTAAACGCAGAGGACAGAAGACAGACCTTCAGAAGACAGACAGGACACGACCGGCAGGTTATACTACACAGTCTGTCCTCTGTGCGTCTGACCTCTGACATCTGATGAACGAGGTGTAAACGAATGGAAGCACCTGCACAAGTTCAACCGAAGGAACAACCGAAAGAACCCAAAAAACTGATCGTTTCGATCGGGCCTCACATGCACGCCGAGGATACCACCGCAAAGATCATGTGGACCGTCAGCGGCGCGCTTCTTCCAGCCACGCTCATGTCGGTGTATTATTTCGGCATGCCGGCAATGATGGTGATCCTTGTCTGCCTGGTGACTTCTCTTCTGACCGAGGCGGGGATGCAGTGGATCCTCAAAAAGCCCGTCACGCTTGGGGATGGGAGCGCTTTTCTGACGGGCCTGCTGCTCGCCATGAACCTTCCCGCCAATGCTCCGCTCTACATTCCGTTCGTCGCGTCCTTCGTGGCCATCATGATCGCCAAACACCTTTTTGGCGGCCTCGGATTCAATATTTTCAACCCGGCGCTCGTCGGCCGCGCTTTTGTCCTGGTCAGCTTCGCGAAAATCATGACCACGTATGTTGCGCCGGCGACCACGTTTATGGCCCTTGATGCCAAGACCACTGCTACGCCGCTGGTCCTCCTGAAAGAGGAGGGCATGTCGAAACTTCTCGAAATATATCATGGATCGACCGCTGCCCTGTATCAGGACCTGTTTCTGGGCAACCGGGCAGGGTCTCTCGGCGAAACATCGGTGGTCGCGCTGTTGCTCGGCGCCGTGTTCCTCATGATGAAACGGTATATCACCTGGCACATTCCGATTCCCTTCATTGCAACAGTGGGTGTTCTCACCTGGATCTTCGGCGGCAAAGAGGGGCTTATGACCGGAGACCCGGTTCTTCACATGATGTCCGGCGGCCTTGTCCTCGGCGCCTTCTTCATGGCCACGGATTATGTGACCGGTCCCTCGGTACGCAATGCTCAGATCGTGTTCGGCATCGCGTGCGGCATTCTTACCGTGCTCATTCGCCTCAAGGGAGGCTATCCTGAGGGCGTAATGTTCGCGATCCTGCTCATGAATTGTTTTGCGCCGCTTCTCGACCGCGGCATGCGGAGTCGCGTCTTCGGCAAGGCCGAGGCCAAGGGGGTGAAGAAATGAAGGATATGTTGAAAATAACCCTGAGCCTGGTCGCCATCTTCGTGGTTGCGGGATTGATCATGGGGCTTACCTATAGATATACCTTCCCGGTGCGGTTTCAGGCGGAGAAGAAGGAAAAAGAAGAAGCGCTCAAAGAGATGGCGCCTGATGCAATTGATCCCATTAAACTTGCGGGGAACTGGTCCGCTGATAATAAGCCTTATGAGTATTTTGAGGCGACCTCCGGCGGAAAGCCCGTGGCGTATATCGCGAGCACCGCGGGCAAAGGTTATTCAAGTTTCATCAAGATGCTTGTTTCTCTCGGCCCCGACCTTAAGATCAGGGACGTTAAGATCCTCGGCCATGAAGAAACTCCCGGTCTTGGGGACCAGGTTGAGGACAAAAGCTTTCTCGACCAGTTCAAAGGCAAGACCCTTGATCAGATCAAACTGGTAAAGGTGGAAACGAAGGAAAACATCCAGGCTGTATCCGGCGCCACTTATTCGAGCCGCGGTGTGACGAAGGGAGTCAAGGAAGCCACGCAGCTGCTCATCGATAAATACGGCGCGGGTATAAAATCGGCGATGCGAGAGGTGTCTAAATGAGCGAAAACGTCAGCTACTGGACCCTGTTCAAGAACGGCATCTTCGGCGAGAACCCTGTATTCAGACTTGCGCTCTCCCTCTGCCCGGCTGTGGCGGTGACAAGCGGCGTAAAGAACGGGTTCTTGATGGGGGTCGCGGTCCTCTTCGTCATGACCATGACAAATGTGACGGTTTCCCTCCTGAGAAACTTTATCAGCCCGAAGGTCCGAATCCCTTCTTATGTGTTCATCACGGCCACGTGGGTCACGGTGATTGATCAGGTGATGGCGGCATACCAGAGAGCGGTTTACAAGGAAATGGGTCTCTACATCATGCTTATCGTGGCCTTTGCCATCATTCTTTCCCGCGCGGAGATGTTTGCAAGCAGGAACAAACTTCTGCCATCTTTCATTGACGGGGTGGGAATGGGAGTTGGCTTTCTGCTTGCACTGATGCTTCTCGGCGTGTTCAGGGAGTTTCTGGGCAAGGGCTCGCTCTGGGGCATCCATATTCTGCCGTTAAAACCGCTGCTCATCATGATCATGCCGACAGGGGGTTTTTTCGCCATGGGGCTTATGATGGGTTGGCTCAACTGGATCGACCGGAAGTTCTTTGGAGGCACAGGGGCGAGCAGCGGAGGACATTAAACGACGGTTTAAAGTTCACAGTTCACAGTTCAAAGTACAGTGTGCATTGTGCAATGCTTTCTGATCCGTCCAGGAGGACATTATGTGGGAACGTGTATTAACCATATTCATAGCGTCAGCGCTGATCAATAACTTTGTTTTTTCCCGCTATCTCGGGCTCTGCATCTTTTTCGGCGTGACCAAGAAGATGGAGACATCCATCGGGATGAGTTTCACCTTTACGGCGGTCATGCTCATTTCCGCGTCCCTGAACTGGCTTATTTACAATTACGTGATGATCCCGTATCATCTCGAGTTCTTGAAGATCGTTATTTTCATCGGTGTGATCGCCGCATTCGTTCAGGCGGCGGACACGATGATGAAGAAGATCGCACCGGCCTTGTACTATAAACTGGGCATCTATCTTGCGCTGATCGTTACGAACTGTGTCATCCTGGCGGTGCCGCTCATCAACGCGGATGAGAAATACAGTTTTTTTGAGAGTCTGGCGATGGCCGTTGGATCGGGTCTCGGTTTCAGCCTGGCGCTCATTATCATGGCGAGCATTCGGGAAAAGCTTGAACTGGCCGACGTGCCCAGGTCATTTCAGGGCCTTCCAATTTCATTCGTTCTGACCGGACTGATTGCCCTGGCCTTCCTGGGATTTTCAGGGATGATTACGCTATGACATTAAACACCAAATAACAAACACAAATATCAAATAAATTCAAAGCACCAATTATCAATGTTCAAATAGTTTAGAAGTTTTCAATTGTGATTTGGAGTTTATTTGTAATTTGGGATTTGTGATTTGAAATTTAAAACGAAGGTACAAAACCATGTATGAACAATTATTCCATATTCTGATTCGCACATTCTCTTATGCACTGTCCATTTTCTCCGGCAAACTTATGCCTCTCGTCGATGCCGGTGGCGTGACAGAGACGGCCGGAAACGTTCCGCTATCCACGGTGTATACGACGCTGATCGTGCTCGCAGGGCTCGGAATCGTGTTCGGCGTGGCGTTGGCCGTTATTGCGGCGCGGTTCGTGGTGAAGGTCGATGCCAAAGTGGAACAGGTACGCGGGACCTTGCCGGGCGCCAACTGCGGAGCTTGCGGTTTCGCGGGCTGTATGGGGTATGCCGAGGCGGTTGTGGGAAATCCTGATGTTGCCGTGAGCATGTGCGCCCCGGGGAAAGCGGCCGTTGCCGAGAAGATCGCCGAGATCACGGGTAAAAAAGCCGAGAAGATCGACCCGAAGATCGCCAGGGTCTTCTGCCAGGGCGGCAAATCCCTGAGTCAGCGGAAATTCATTTATTCCGGTGTGCAGGATTGCACCGCGGCGGTTCTCGCGGCAGGCGGCGACAAATCATGCGAATACGGCTGTCTGGGTTATGCCACCTGTATGCGCGCTTGTCCGTTTGGCGCAATCACCATGAGCCCCGACAACCTTCCGGTCATCAGCGAGGAAAAATGCACCGCCTGCGGAAAGTGCGTGGCGGCCTGTCCCAAGCAGGTGATCGAACTGGCCCTAATGTCGAAGGCGGTGGTGATCAGCTGCCATAGCAAGGATAAGGGAGGCGACACCAAGAAGAAGTGTCAGGTTGGCTGCATCGCCTGTGGTATATGCGTTAAGACCTGCCCGGTTGACGCCATCAGGGTCGACAACAATTTGGCGCGGATAGACCACGGCAAGTGCATCGTCTGCGGCCTCTGCGTCAAGAAGTGCCCGACCAAGGCAATCTATGACTACATCCCGGTGCGGCCCAAGGCGTTCATAGACCCCAAAGCCTGCGCTGGAATTGATATATGCGCCAAAGTATGCCCGGTGAGCGCCATTTCGGGAGACGTGAGGTCTGTGCATGCGGTTAACCAGGATAAATGCATAGGCTGCGGTATGTGCGAAGCGCGCTGCCCGAAAAATGCGATAAAAATGGTGAAACAGAGCCCGGCAGGCGCGATGAAAAAAGATAGAGAAGCATCTCACGAAATGGCCGGGGCCTGATTTGAGGGATAAGACGTTTGTCTGTCGTGAAAAAGGGGATGCGAACATGCATCCCCTTTTTAGCCTGTTACTTACTGCGCATGGACACTTTTTTAGCTTGACAAAATCCCCCGCATACGCTAAAAACATTTCATCCTGAATTTGAACGATTACCGGAGGTGACCCCATGAATCCTGACGATATAAAATACCATAGAGAGCATGCCTGGGTGCGGGTTGAAGGCAAGAGGGGTACCGTCGGTATTACCGACTATGCGCAGCAGCAGCTTGGAGATATTGTGTATGTAGATCTGCCGGAGACGGATACGGAAGTCGATGGTGATTCGGAGCTTCTGGAGATCGAGTCCACAAAGGCGACCTCGCCGGTGGTCTGTCCTGTCTCGGGCACGGTGGTGGAGGTGAATGAGGACCTCGCCGACTCGCCGGAGATCATCAATGAGGACCCGTACGGCAACGGATGGCTTGTGGTGCTCGATATGAGCGATCCGTCCGAATTAAACGATCTGATGACCAAGTCGGAATACGAGAAGTTCCTGAAAGACGAGGAGGGTAAGTAGGGGCTCGTTAATGCGCGGAACAATTGATTGAACAATGCTGGAAAGGGAGAGTGTCTACTCTCCCTTTTTTTGGCTTGATATTTTGTAACTATTCAGGTTAGCCACTTCTCGTCGACGCAAGCGCGTGAGTTATTAATCGTATCAAAATAGAAACTACACAATCAATCTGTCATTCCCGAAGGTTTAATCGGGAATCCGGTGTTAAAACCATATCCCCGATAGAAGCATTCGGGGATGACGCAAAGTGTTATGTCAATCCTATTATGAGACCGTTAATAGCTATTACGTCGAAACACTGTTTTACTTAAGGAGCAGGGCATGACGATAAAACTCACGATCATCGGCGCAGGTCCCGGCGGCTACGTGGCCGCGATCCGCGCTGCGCAGAAGGGCGCGCAAGTAACGGTGGTTGAGAGCTCGGAAGTAGGCGGCACCTGTCTCAACAGGGGATGCATTCCCACCAAGACTCTCATCGCATCAGCCGGTGCGCTGGAATTGGTGCGCCATTCAGCGGAATTCGGCGTTGAAGTGTCGGGCGACGTCGGATACAATCTCGCGAAAGTCCGTGAACGAAAGGATAAGGTCATCTCGACCCAGGTCAAGGGGATCCGCGGACTGTTTAAAAGCTGGGGAGTGACGCTCATTGAAGGCCGAGGCGCTCTTATCTATCCCGGGGTGGTCCGGGTGGAGCAGAAAGACGGCGCCACCCTTGATGTCGAATCCGACAAAGTAATTATCGCGACAGGGTCGCGCCCAGCGAAGCTTCCCGGCTTTCCGTTTGACGGAGAGAATGTCATCACCAGCGACGAGGCCGTCCAGCTCACGAGAATCCCCGGGAGTCTTATTATTATCGGCGCCGGAGTCATCGGGTGCGAATTCTCATTTATCTACCGTGCGTTCGGCGCGGAGGTGACGCTGGTTGAGATGATGCCCCGTGCGCTTTCTTCCGAAGATGAGGAAATTTCCGAGCTCATCGAGCGCGAGTTGAAAAAAGCGAAGATCAAACTTATCAAGAATGTTGCAGCGGATAACGTGGTAAAGGAGAGCGACGGCCTGATGGCTGTGAAGCTTTCGAATGGCCAGGAACTCAAGGCTCAAATGCTCCTCGTGTCCATCGGCCGAAGCATGAACTCCGGGAATCTCGGTCTTGATGTCGTCGGCATCAAGACGGGCAAACGCGGAGAAATTACGGTGAATGAAAAGATGGAGACGAGTATAAAGAATGTTTACGCAGTCGGAGACGTGACCGGCAATATTATGCTCGCGCACGTGGCCTCGCACCAGGGGCTGGTTGCGGTGGATAATGCGTTTGGAGGGGATGCGCGAATGAATTATTCCGTGGTCCCCTCTGGCATTTTCACCATGCCGGAGATCGGCAGCGTCGGTCTCCGGGAGAATCAGGCGGCGGAAAAAGGAATCAAGTACAAAGTGGGCAGGTTCCCCTTCAGGGGCCTTGGAAAGGCGCATGCCATGGGAGAGCTCACCGGCATGGTAAAACTGATCGTTGATGAGCAGACGGACAAGGTCCTCGGTGTTCATATCTGCGGCGCCCATGCCACTGACCTGATCCATGAGGGCGCGCTGGCCATTCAGATGGGAGCAACAGCAAGGGACCTGGCAGAGATGATCCACGCCCATCCGACGCTGTCTGAAGCGTTCAGGGAAGCGGCGGAGGATGTCCATAAGATGGCAATTCATCTTCCCAGGGCAGGGAAGTGATTGTAAAATAAAAGTGGTGGAATTACTCATGAAATGATGCTAAGCTTGCAGGTATCGAGTTGCTCCTGCTATGCGGGTGGTGGGGTGATTATTCCCTCTATCCTATCGAACAGTGTTATTTTTGGATAATCCACAATTATGCGAGGTAATCCTGCATGAAGAAAATAATTATCTCTCTCGTTATCGCGGTATTTGCCTGCGTCTTATCGGTTTCCTGTTACTATCTCGGGTTCTTTGAAAAACTGGAGCATTTCGCATATGATACCGGGGTTAAACTTGTCCGTTCGGAAAAGATCCCTGATAAAAGGGTTAAAGTCATTCTTGTGGACGAGGCTTCCGCAAAGGCGATGGCCGACATCGCGGGAAGATGGCCGTGGCCGCGGGCTATCTGGAACGACCTGCTTGAGTTCCTTTCTATCGGCGGCGCCAGGGCGGTTCTATTCGATATTCTATTTGACGCGAGGACGGACGAAGCCAATGACTCCGCCTTAACCGAAGCCACGAAAGCCTCGCAGAATGTTTATCACAGTATGATGATAAAGCGGGAAGTGCCGGACGTCGATAAAAAATCCAACGACCTTGACAAGCCGCTGCCCGCTGATTTTGTTGAACGGTTTGCATTGAAACGGACGACAGGGTCATTGCATATCAAGTCCGGGTTAACAAATAACGATTATTCGCTGCCAATAGAACCGCTCCGCGCGGTCTCAAAGAGTGTTGCCGTTGTCGAGTTTACGCCGGACAGTGACGGCGTCCTGCGAAGAACAAAACCGCTCAGGGAATATCAGGGAAAATATTTTCCCGTGCTCGGCCTTGCTCCTTTTATCGATAACGATACTCCTGTCGTCATCCGTCCTGATTCGATCTCCATTAACGACCGCATCATCCCCATCGACGCCAACGGCAATTACATCATTAACATGTACAGCATAGACAAGATTGAACCCATTTCCATCGGCGGCATTTTTGCGTCCCTTCAGCAGATCAGGAAGGGCGAGGTGGAAAATTTGAAGGTAAATCCCGATGAATTCAAGGATTGCATCGTGTTCGTGGGCGTCAGCGCTGTGGGCGGAGCCGATCTCAAGGCGACATCGCTTTCGTCCAGTGCGCCCGGCGTGACGTTTCACGTCTCCCTGGCGAGCAACTTTCTCAAAAATGATTTTCTCAAACCGCCTGATTCCCGATTAACGGTATTTTCCCTGTTCCTCGGCGCCTTCCTTTCAACAGGGGCGATTTTCTACTCAAGGCGATTTTTCATTCGCGCGCTCCTCCCGATTCTTATTATTGCCTTGTACGGTTGGTATGCTTTTTACGCGTTAAAGAACGACACTGTCATAGAAACAGTCCCGTTTTTCTTTGCCACGGTTACGAGCAGTTTCCTTGCCTTCGGTTACCAGACCTTCACCGAGGCCGCCGAGAAGCGCCGTGTGTCTCAGCTCTTCACACAATATGTCTCAAAAGACGTGCTGAACGAGGTTTTGCATCATTACAAGGACTACCAGAAGACGAGCCTCGGATCTAAGGTTGAATTAACGATCCTGTTTTCAGACATCAGGGGATTTACCACGTTCTCGGAGAATACACCCCCGGAGAGGATCGTCGAGATGCTGAATACGCATTTTAGCCGCATGGCGGAGATTATTCTGAGGCATGACGGCACCCTTGACAAATATATCGGAGACGCCATCATGGCGTTCTGGGGAGCTCCCGTCCCGACGAAGGACCACCCGGAAAAAGCGGTGATGGCCGCGATGGAAATGCTTGAGGCGCTTGAAGACGTAAACAGAATGCTCAAAGAACGGGGCTTCACTCTGGACCTGAAGATCGGCATCGGAATCAACACCGGGGTGGCGACGATCGGGAACATCGGTTCCGCGCAGAAGCTGAATTATACGGTCGTGGGGGACACGGTGAATCTGGCCTCGAGGCTTGAGGGCTTGACAAAAGATTACAATAGTGCTCTAATTATCTCTGAATACACGTACGAACGGGTCAAGGATAAAGTGGAATGCACGCTGCTCGGCAACGTGAAGGTAAAAGGACGCGAAAAGCCTGTTACGATCTACAGACCGGAAAAAATTCTCTAATGAAAGCATGTCTCGGACCATCGGCGAGCCCCGGCGACGCGAAAAGTCCTTTTTTATCGCCCGTTGCCCCCGGGTTTTCCGTTGAGAGACGAAGGAGGGCATATGAAGGTAAAGATATTGTTGTTCTTCATTATCGCTGCGATGACGCTGATGTTCGCGCAGCCGCTTTTTGCGTTGGATGCGTACTATGTGCAGAGCATCAAGGCAAAGGTAATGTCGGCTTCTTCATTTAAGTCCGCGATTCTCGGCGAGGTCGGGAAGGGATACAAATTCGAGTCATCGGGCAGGCAGGGTAGCTGGATCAAAGTAACTTTTAACGCCAAAGAGGGTTATGTGTCAACCCTTCTCTTGTCGACTCACCCGCCGATGGAGAAAGCGGGGCTGATAAAAGCCGAAGGCGCGGATATCAACCAGGGGGTCCGCCGTCGCGCGTCTACCTCCACGAGCGCGGCTGCCGCGCGAGGTCTCACGTCTGATGATCGAATGAGGACGAGCAGGGAAGAGGAAATCGACTATAAAGCGCTTGAGAAGGTGGAGGCCTTTGTGGTTAATCCCGATGAAGTCGCTCGGTTCATGACCGGAGGCAAGCCATGAAAAGGCTCATTCCGGCGTGCGTTGTTTTATTTCTGGGCGCATTTGCGGCGCTTCCCGTTTCTTATGTCTACGGCGAGGAAGAATGGCGACAGAGACCGTCGTCTGGCGAGACCGTCGGCGCGGACGATATTTCGGCGGAGATCGCTTTTGGCAGGGAGGTCAGCGCAAGAATACTTGGGAGATACAAATTGTACGATAACCCCGATGTGACCAAATATGTGAATCTCGTCGGCCGTTCACTTGTTTTGAATACGAACAGGCCGGAACTCGATTTTCGCTTTGCCGTTCTCGACAGCAGCGAGTTAAATGCCTACGCTGCGCCGGGCGGTTATGTGTTCATAACCAAGGGAGCGCTTGCCCTGGTGAAGGATGAATCCGAGCTTGCAGGCGTGCTTGCGCACGAGATCTCCCATATCACCGGCAAACATGTTGTAAAGGAGCTGAATATTAAAGGCACCGAGGATTCCGCGGTATCGGGCTTTGCCCGGCTCGTCGGAGGAAGTTCCGAATCCGCTCGCCTGGCGTTCTCACAGGCGGTTGACAAGGCGCTGGACATGCTCTTTAAGGACGGATACAAAAGAGAGGATGAAACCGAGGCGGACAGAAACGCGGTGCTTCTCTGTGCTTTGACGGGATATGACCCGTCGGGGCTTGGGAGATATCTTGAGCGGATCGGCGCGATAAAAGGGAAACAGACCGAAGTGATCGACAGGACGCACCCCTCATTCAGCGCACGGCTTGCATGGATAAAGGAAACCATTGCCGGAGAAGGGGTCGATACAGCAGGCCTTAAAACCAATAAGGAACGGCTTACAGAGGCAAAAAAGAACCTGAAGTAGCGGTAACAGTTAAACGAAATTAATTATTTCACTCATTTTAAATATTGGAAACGGAGTAGACGAATGGCGATTTTCCGGCGTAGCCGCATGAAAGCAGCGGGGAGTATCATTTTATTTGTGGCGTTCATGGTCCTGGGCCAAAAGGCTTTTGCGGACCAGTTCCATTATAACAATCTTCTCATCGGCGACCGCGCCTCGGGAATGGGAGGGGCTTACACAGCGGTTTCGGATGACGCCACGGGTCTTTACTATAACCCCGCAGGCATTGTTTATTCAAGCGGCAGAAATCTCTCCGCCAGCGTGAACGCTTATTATTACCTGACGAAAAAATACGATGGGGTCATCGGCGGTCACGGATGGGAACGCAAATCCTCGGCGCTACTGCCTAACTTCTTCGGCATCGTGCAGCCCCTGGGCAAGATCAAGTTCGGATTTTCGTACGCCGTGCCCGATTCTATTAATGAAGATCAGGATCAGACTTTTAACAACCTGTCTTCAACCATTACAAGCTATGTTATCAACTTCAATAATGAAGACAACACCTATAATTTCGGTCCCTCTGTTGCAATGGAAATCACGAAATCCCTGTCAGCTGGTCTTACGTTGTATGTTCACCAGAGAAAGGCCCAGCTTATTCTGAACCAGCTTGTCAATACGACGACCGGCTACGAGTGGTCCAATAAATATTTTGAAATTAATGAATCGGGCGTTCGGCCGGTCCTTGGCTTCATGTGGTCGCCGGTGGACAAACTTTCTCTCGGGCTCAGCCTGTCCAAGACCGTTGTTTTACAATCTACAGCAACGGATCAGGTAACCGAGTCCTCAACAATCAGCACTCCATCTGGCCTGCCCCTCATTAATACTAATTTATGGAGGAAAGACGCCAGTTCTACTGATAAAAGAGTATACCCCCTACAGGTGAGCGCCGGTGCGGCTTATTTTGCAACGAATAATTTATTGCTTACCACGGATGTCGTGTATTTTACCAGGGTTGCCGATGCGGTGTTCGGCGATCGTGTGGCAGTGGTAAACGTTGCGCTGGGAACGGAATACTTTATTGACAGAAATTGGGCCGTCAGAGGCGGTTTTTTTACAAATTATGCGAGTACTCCGGATATCACGGCTGGCGTTCCCGCCGTGGCCGAGGAGCATATCGACCTGTACGGCGGTACTATGAGTATCAGCCACTTTACCAGAAACACCTCGGTGACTCTGGGCGGCAGCATAACTACGGGCACCGGGCTATCGCAGATTTCGGGCACCAGCACGCAGGATGCTTCTGCGTTCGGCTGGACACTCGCCCTTTCATCGACCTATTCGTATTGACAGGATAGATGAAACATAACTATTGTTCTTAATCATTATTTAATTGCCGGGGTTGTCCTCAAAGTGGCCAACACCGGATTTTCACATACCCCCAAAATACCCCATTCGGGCGCTTTACTTTCCTGTGGCAATTCCGTAAATATCCAGCATCTATCTGCACGTTAAGACTTGTGATAATCATAGTTTTAGCCGGCGCATGGTTGGTTGATCCTCAAGGTGAAAAATCCCTTGACTGAGAAAGTGGATTATGACATAGTTTCCATCGTGATGACAAAAATGATGTTTGTTGCATTGATTGTACGGTTTTTACGGGAGGTACTTTATCATGAAGAAGATTATCTCCAATTTATCTGTAATGTTCGCGCTTTCCGTATTTATATTGGCGGGGTGCGGGTCGGGCGGCAGTAATACGGAAAGCGCCGCAGGCGGCACGAATACGAATACTGGTGTCCCGAGTGGGCAGGTAAAACTAACCGGCATAGTTCAAGCCGATCCGGGGGACACAACAGCTATTAATGAACAGAAAAATGCCACTGTCTATGTAATTGGACAGCAGAATAATACCGTCAAGACCGACGATAACGGTAATTACAGTATTACCTGTAATGTTCAGCTCAGCAGTTTGATAGCTTCGAGTCCTTCGTTTATTTCCTCTATAAAAGGCATCGTTCATTCTCTTGCTCCCAAACAATCGGCTTCTTCTCAGACCTATGGTCTTATTGTCATAAGCGATGGGAATGACCACGGCAGAAAGACCGAGGTCCAGGCAACTGAAGGACAGGACAACGCCGTATCCACAATCTATATCAATACCGTTGGATCGATCAGCGGCAGGGCTTATTTGCAGAATGCGACCAATAACGACAATACCGGCATCATGGTCTATATCCCCGGTACGTCTTTTTCAGCGATGACGGCAGCGGATGGAAGCTTTACCATAAGCGGCGTTCCCTCAGGCACGTATGATTTCCTCAGGGCGGAAAAAGACGGCTATCGCCACTCCCTGCTTTCGAACATAAACGTCAAGTCGAATGCATCCACCACTGTCGCTGACCAGTTGCTGTTTTTATCCACCGGCGCCACGGGCCAGATCATGATAGCGAACGGCGCCGTATATTCCACATCCAGAACGGTCAAACTGAATGTCGCCTCGTCGAGCGATGCTGTGCTCATGATGCTTTCCGATAACGCCTTCTTTTCCAATTCATCCTGGCAGACGATCCAGTCCACGACAACGTATACGTTTACCAGCGACGGCGAAAAAACTCTCTGGGTAAAATTCGCGGACGCCAACGGGCTGGAAAGCGCGGCTTACTCCTCAAGCACGATTTATGTTGACTCGAACCCGATGGTAAGTCTGCAAGCGCCCGCGCCGTCGGCTTCGATACGGGAAACGACGCCGGTTTTCACGTGGAGCCCCAATCTTGCTGTGCCGGGCGGATCATATCATATACAGGTTTCCCTGAGCAGCGGTTTTACCACGTCCCTTGTGAATGAGATTGTAAGTTCCCCGACATATACGCTGCCATCTTCCCTGCAATTAAGCAACAACGCCACGGTCTACTGCAGGATAGCCATCGTGGACAATGGCGTCGACTGGAACTGGGCAGGCCCATGGTCGTTTACGGTCGACATTGGAAAAGTCTCTCTCCTCCTTCCCGTGCCGTATGCCACTACCGATACTAATCCGATATTCTCATGGTCTGACAGCGTAATACCGAATGCGGTGTACCGTATTCAGATCGCGCGAAACGCGACATTTACCGATCTTTTCGAAGACTCCGCGGTAACGATACCCGCGTTGAGCATTTCCAGTTACACTCCGGCGAACACACTGGTCAACAATAAGCTCTACTACTGGCGGGTCGCTGTTATTGACAACAACGGCGTGCAGGGTGGTTGGTCTCCGGGCCAGACCTTCACGGTAAATCTGGGCAGCAGCACCCTGTACAGCCCATCCGGCATAACGAATGACTCGAAGCAGAAGCTCTCCTGGTCCGACAGCCCGCTACCAGGGGCGACGTACCGTGTGCAATTGACGGTCTCATCAGACAGCACTTTCGTGTCTCCGTTGGTGGATGCGGTTGTTGCTACTTCCAACTACACTCCCACAAACGCGCTTGGCAACGGGGCGTATCATTGGAGGGTTGCCGTGATCGACGCGAATGGCTATACAGGGAACTACAGCACACCCCTTTCCTTCAGCGTTGATATCGGGACAGTGACCCTTTCCAGCCCCGCGGGCGCTGTGCCGTACTCAAGGCCGACGTTCGGATGGTCCACGAGTGCGCTTGCGAACGCTAAATACCGGATTCAGATCGCAAGGGACAGCGGTTTTACGAATTTGCAGGAAGACTCGGCAACAACCGCGCCGTCCGGCTTGACGAGCCCCTCGTATGCGCCGGTTAATACGCTTCAGAACGCGACTGCCTATTACTGGCGTGTGCAGGTCATCGATGCAAACGGCACAATTGGCGCCTGGTCGGCTATCCTAAGCTTCTCCGTGGATCTGGGGACCGTTGTCCTGCTGACCCCGGCTGACGGCAGCTTTATCGCGAATACGACGTCAATTCTCGATTGGTCCGACAGCACGATCCCGGGCTCAAAAACGTATGACGTTCAACTCTCGACAGACGCAACGTTCAGCGTGAAGCTGGTCAATCAGGCCGGCCTTGCTTCATCGCAGTACACCATAGGGACGAACGGGGAGGCCGCACTGACGAACGGTCAGGCCTTCTATTGGAGAACGATGGTGGTGGACGCGAATGGTGTGGCCGGCCAGTGGGCAACGAGCGGCAAGCCCTTTACCGTGAACCTGGGAACTGTGAATATCGTCGGTCCATCAGGCGCGATCAGCGATACGAAGCCGACCATCAGCTGGACGGCAAGCAGTCTTTCGGGCGCAAAGTACTGGCTGCAGGTTTCGAATGATAACAGTAACTGGACCTCGAGCCTGATTGTGAACACAACCTTAACGTCGGCAACCAGTTATGCTCTGTCTACCGCGCTTGCAAATAATGCGACTTATTACGTCCGTGTGGCGGTGGTTGATGCGAATAATGTTCCCGGCGACTGGGCCGGGCCGCAGGCCTTCACCGTGAACATCGGTACTATAACGCTCCAGAGTCCCGCTGACCTGGCGGCACTCACCAATACCAGGCCGACGCTCAACTGGTCGGCCAGTACGCTCGGGCCGAATGCGAAGTACCATGTCCAGGTCGCAACGGACACGGGCTTCACGAACATAGTGGAGCAGAGCGACACCGGCGTGAATACGGCAACCTATACGCTCACGGCAGGACTGCCGAACGGCCAACCTTATTACTGGCATGTTGCGGTTATTGATGCGAACAATGTTATCGGCGCGTATTGCACCTTCCGCAACTTCAGCATCGACCTTGGCACGGTGTCCCTGCTCACGCCTGGCGGCAGTACGAACAATACCACGCCGACTCTCGACTGGTCGGACAGCGCGCTGCCGGGCGTGTCGTACCGTGTTCAGCTCAGCGCAAGCAGCGGATTCGGTTCGACACTTGCCGATGCGACAACTGCCGCAGGTGTTTCGCAGTATACCGTCCCGCTTGCGAACAAGTTGAACAATGGGATAACGTACTGGTGGAGGGTGAAAGTTATCGATGGTAATAATGTTCCCGGTGCATGGACTTCCGCTCAGTCCTTCACTGTGGACCTCGGGACAGTGTCGCTTACAAGCCCCTCGAACGGAGCGACGATTGGCCAGACAACTCCATCCTTTACCTGGTCGGTTAGTGTTCTCCCGTCGGTGAAGTATCATATTCAGGTGGCGGATAATACCAGTTTCAGCCCGCTGCTAGCAGAGGCAACGAACATCAGTACTGCCACGTACACGCTTCTTGCTGCGAATAAGTTGATCGACCTGACGACGTACTTCTGGAGAGTATCGGTTATCGACCAGAATGGCGTTGAAGGCAACTTCTGTTCTTATGCCTCCTTCAACGTGAACATAGGCACGGTGGACCTTAGTTCGCCTCTTTCGCCATCGAGTACGAACACCCGTAATCCCACTTTCACCTGGAGTGCCAATTCCAATGCTTCGACGTATACACTGATACTTTCGACGAACTCTAATTTGTCCGGCGGCACGAATTATGTGACATCTGTGACGAATTACTCGTTGCCGTCGTTCACGCTGCCTGCTACGTCATCAACGGTCTGGTATTGGGCCGTGACGCCGGTTGACGTAAACGGGGTTTTGGGGACTCAGTCGACAACATGGAACTTTACTCTAGATACGAATGCGCCTACGGGCGGCATTGTGATCAACGGTGGAGCAACAAAAACATCGAGCGAGACAGTCTCGCTGACATTATCGGCAAGCGATCCCGGTCCGGGCGGTACGGGTGTGAATCAGATGTGGGTGTCGACGAACAGCAGTTTTTCCGACGGCGCCTGGGAGTCTTTTAGCACATTGAAACAGTTCACATTCGCAGCCATGGCTACGCAGAACGCGGGGACCATGACCGCATACGTAAAGTATTCGGATGTGGTAGGCAATATATCTGGTGTATATTCAGCGTCGATAAACCTATCAAGGACGCTCAAATCAGGGACATTGATATCGAATGAAACCTGGACGGCCGGAGGGAGTCCCTATGTGATACAAGGTAATGTTTTAGTGTCAACGGGGGTTACATTAACAATAAACCCAGGCGTTATCGTGAAGTTTAACTCTGGCATGGGTTTAAACGCTTATATGGGTACCTTGGTAGCGCAGGGAACATATACAAATCCGATTACGTTTACATCCAATAAATATGATCCGGCTCCAGGTGATTGGGCATATATCTATTTCCCTGCTTCGAGCACTAGCGCGACCTTTGATGGGAGTGGAAATTATGCGAGCGGTTCGATTCTCGAGTGGTGTGTTGTAGAATATGCCGGCAGTGTAGGCTATGGAGCGGTCAGAAGCGATAATTCACAGCCCTTTGTGAACAATTGCGATATTAGAAACAATACCGCATCCGGGATATATGCCTTCTACTATCATGGAGATATTAAGCTTACCAACAATATCATCAGAAAAAATAATTCAACTGGCAACGGTGGTGGAATATACGCCTTTTCGGAAATATCGCCAAGTAAAGTGATAATCTCAAACAGTATGGTTATCAACAACAGTGCCAATAATGGCGGAGGTATGTATATTGCGCGTGGTGGTGCATCTGTTAGCAATTCAATTGTCAGTAATAACACAGCTTTCATAGGCGGCGGAGTCGAGCTGTCATGGATTACCTTTGGTGTAGTCAACATGGATAAGCTTACCATAAGTGGCAACAGGGCGTCTTCTAACGGTGACAGTTTCTATCTTGATCCGACTTACTCTGCTTGTAGTATTTCGAACAGCACAATTAGTGACAACACAAGTAATCTAGCAAATCCCAACAGCATATATTACGGGGGTAACCAATACGATACCGGAGTGATAAAGTTTAATTATAATAATTTATTCAGAAACGGAACATACGAATATTTCAATAATACAGTGTTTAATTTAGATGCTACAAATAATTTCTGGGGAACGAGTACGCGTTCGGTGATCCAGTCAAGGATTTACGATGGCATTGTCGATCCACTGAAAGGAATTGTGTCGTTCGATACAGCTACAGTACAAATAGTGTCTGTGCCTAGCACGACTGCTCCGATCTCGCCACCGTCAGGTTTGACAATTACGTCAGGTTCTGCGGGAACAGGGAATATCACTGTCAGTTGGACAGCAAATCCCGAATCGAATGTTGGGGGGTATAGAGTTTATTATGGAACAAGCTCCGGCTATCCTTATTCGAGCTCCGTTGATGTTGGCAACGCCATGAGCGAATTGATATCCGGACCGACGGGCTCAGTCTATTATGTGACGGTAACGGCGTATCGTACTGGTTATAGCGCGGCCAACGATGTAGCTACGACTCTAATTAATGATAATCAGACGAATGGGATAGAGAGTTGGTATGCCAAGGAACAGCAGGTGACGTTACCGTAAAATTACTGATATTGCTTGAAGTGCAAAGGGGCCTTCGGGCCCCTTTTTATGTGGCGAGTATGAACGATAGCTTGGCGGATGCAAGTACTCTACACAGCCCGATCGAGTCAATGGGTCAGCGAAGCGCAAGGGCGTCGCCTCGTGGCATGGTACATTTTTGATCTACCGTATTTCTCCACGTACTTTGCCTAATATCGAAGCGCCTTCACTATAATATTCTTGACAACAAACCCAGCTGAAGTTATTATAACCGAGATGCAATCTGTGAGGTCTTGCCGATAATCTGCCGCGCATAAACAAGGAGGAAGCGATGCGAAAAAGCTTTGTTTTTTCACTGGTTGTCTTGTCTTTGAGTGCGGGATGCGTTTCTCAGGCGACATACGACACCAAGGCCAGGGAAGTGGAAACTCTTACGGCGCTGAGCGATAACCTTCAAGCTCAGACCAGGAGTTTGAGCGCGGAGCTGGAAGCGTTCAAGAAGGAACGGGAAGCGTTCCAGAAAGAGAAAGAAGCCCTCCAAAAAGACAAGGAAGCCATTCAGAAGGACAAGGAATCGCTACAGGCAAGGGTGGGCGAGCTTTCGCTGAAGGCGGAAAAGGCCGATCAGTTGGAGAAGGCGACCCAGACCTACCAGGATCTGCAGAAGAAGCTGGAGAAGGAAATTCAGGAAGGCCAGGTGCAGATCACGGAGATGAAGAACCGTCTTACCATGACCATGGTCGACAAGATCATTTTCCCATCAGGCAGCGCCGAGATCGCGAAAGAAGGGAAGAAAGTGCTGGACAAAGTCGTCAGCATTTTGAAAGACGTAAAGGACAAGAGGATACAGATCGAGGGCCATACGGATAACGTGCAGATCGTAAGCGGATTGAAGAAACGGTTTCCGACGAACTGGGAGCTTTCCACGGCCAGGGCGACCGAAGTGGTCAGGTATCTTCAGGAATCGGGCAATCTCGACCCGCATCTGCTCTCAGCAACGGGTTACGCGGAATATATGCCGGTCGCTCCGAACGATACCGACGCGGGCAGGCACAAGAACAGAAGGATAGAGATCGTTCTGTTGCCGATGTTAAAATAGGTATTGCGCATGTTCACCGGTATTGTGGAAGAGATGGGAAGTGTGAAGGCTATCAGGCATGAGGCCGGCGCCGCGCGTCTCACGGTGTCTGCCTCCATGGTGCTCGATAATACAAAGCTGGGTGAAAGCATCTGCGTGAACGGTGTCTGCCTCACCGTGGTTGAAATGGGAAAGTCGGAGTTTTCCGCGGACGTTGCCCCGGAGACCCTGAGAGTAACTAATCTTGGCGAGCTTCGCTCCGGCAGCAAGGTTAATCTGGAGCGGGCGCTCCAGTTTTCGGCGAGGATAGGCGGACACCTGGTTACGGGTCACGTGGACGCCGTGGGCGGCATCAGGGAAAAACGGCAGGAGGGAAATTCCTGGCGTATTTTTATTGAGACGCCGGAACAGGCTCTTCGCTATATCATAAAAAAGGGTTCCATTGCAATAGACGGAATCAGCCTGACAGTGGCGGATGTGGACAATACCGGTTTTTCCATCGCCATGATCCCGCATACCGCGAAACTTACCACCCTCGGTTTTAAGTCAGCGGGTGACAGGGTGAATCTTGAAACGGATATTATCGGCAAATACGTCGAACGGCTTTTGTCGGGAAGAGTGGAAGGCGGAGTCAGTCTGGAACTCCTGAAAAAAAGCGGATTTGCATAACCTCTTGAGAGTCCCGGAATAGAAAGTGAAGGAGCGAGTTTCATGAAGTTTAATACCATTGAAGAAGCTATAGATGATATAAAAACAGGGAAAATGGTCATTCTTGTGGATGACGAGGACCGGGAGAACGAGGGCGACCTGACCATGGCGGCCGGCGCGGTGACGCCGGAGGCCATAAACTTTATGGCCATGCACGGCCGCGGCCTTATCTGTCTCTCGCTTACGTCCGAGCGCGTAAAAGAGCTCCAGTTGCCCATGATGACAACGGACAACACCTCGTCCTTCGGTACGGCCTTTACCATTTCGATTGAGGCCAAAAAGGGCGTGACCACCGGTATTTCGGCGGCGGACCGGGCTACAACCATCAAGACCGCCATAAGTCCCAAGTCCCGGCCGGAGGACCTGGCCCGGCCAGGACACGTGTTCCCGCTTCGTGCGAAGCCGGGCGGCGTGCTCCAGCGCGCGGGCCAGACCGAGGGCTCGGTGGATCTGGCCCGGCTCGCGGGACTTTACCCTGCCGGCGTTATCTGCGAGATCATGAACGATGACGGCACCATGGCGCGTGTGCCGCAGCTCATGGAATTTGCGAAAAAACACGTTCTCAAGATCGTGACTGTCAAGGACCTGATCGCCTATCGCGTGAAGAAGGAATCGCTCGTGCGCAGGGTGGCGGCGCCCAAGCTTCCCACGAGCTATGGGAGCGATTTTACCGCCATCCTGTATTCAAATGATATTGACGGCTTAAACCACATTGCCCTCGTCAAGGGTGATATCCGGCCTGAAGACGAGGTCCTGGTCCGGGTGCACTCGGAATGTCTCACGGGAGATGTTTTCGGATCGCTTCGCTGTGATTGCGGCGACCAGTTGCACAATGCCATGAAGATAATCGATGAAGAGGGCAAGGGTGTGATCCTTTATATGCGTCAAGAAGGCCGGGGAATCGGCATTGAAGGCAAGCTCAAGGCCTACGAGCTGCAAGACGCCGGCAAAGACACGGTAGAGGCAAACCTTGCGCTCGGATACAAGGCCGATCTCAGGGACTACGGCGTGGGCGCTCAGATTTTGCGCGATATCGGCGTGCGCAAGATACGGCTTCTCACGAATAACCCGAAGAAGATCGTGGGTCTCGAAGGATACGGGCTGACCGTTGTCGCACGGGTCCCGATCGAGACGCACCCCCATGCAAAGAATATCCACTACCTCAAGGTGAAAAAGAGCAAGCTGGGGCATATGCTGGAAAAAGTGTAAATACTCAGGTCAGCCACTTCGCATCGACGCAAGGCGCGCCAGTATGTTGATGCGTCGGAACACTGTCAGTACTCGTTTCGACAACGCTTTCGCTCCGCACGCGTTGTTTTGGATGAAGTGGCGCAATCATGACGGTCGCAGCGCGCTTTTTTGCATCTGTGCTCAGCGGCAGACCTGAATAGTTACAAACATTCACAGTTCAAAGTTCAACGTTCATGGTAGGGAGGGCATTGATGCCAAAGATAATTCAGGGTGATCTGACCGCCAAAGGGCTTAAATTCGGGATCGTTGCCGCCAGATTCAACGATTTTATCACCAGCAGACTTCTGGATGGGGCGATTGACGCTCTTCAGAGACACGGCGCGGCGGAAGGGGACATAGAGGTTGTAAAGGTGCCGGGGTCCTACGAGATTCCGCTTGCCGCGAAAATGATGGCTATGTCCAAAAAATACAATGCCGTGATCTGTCTCGGCGCGGTGATTCGCGGCGCCACGCCGCACTTTGAATACGTGAGCGCCGAGGTGAGCAAGGGAGTGGCCTCGGTTTCCATGGATTCGGGCTTCCCCGTCATCTTCGGAGTACTGACCACCGACACCATCGAACAGGCAATAGAGCGGGCCGGCACGAAGAGCGGCAACAAGGGCTGGGATGCCGCCCTTTCGGCCATTGAGATGGCAAACGTCATGAGGCAGCTATCATAGCGCGGCGGATTCTCGGGCGTGGACCGCGGCGAGACGGCAAGGTATGAAGAGACGCAAAGCCAGGGAGCACGCGCTCCAGATACTGTTTCAACTGGATATCAGAAAAGAAAAGCCTTCGGCAGTCATCCTGAAGAATTTCTGGGCTGAGTACCAGCCGGACGAGGAAGTCAAGGCGTTCGCCGAGGAGATTGTCAAGGGCGCGTATAAGCACCTCGCCG
>Ga0334722_10002196_pt1 | contig 22463 bp, 32 predicted proteins | sample C3_bottom_MG_FD_207210 | JGI IMG/M metagenome (GOLD analysis project Ga0334722, IMG submission 207210) | Sediment microbial communities from Yellowstone Lake, YNP, Wyoming, USA - C3_bottom | ecosystem: Environmental > Aquatic > Freshwater > Lake > Sediment | place: USA: Wyoming | collected... | reverse complement strand
AAATATACAGTCATAGAGTAGGGAAAGTAACATGGACGCTTTATTCATAAAGGATCATGTCACAGAGAAATTTACTCCTTCTTTTGTGGATACAGTAGAAGCTATCGGAATGGGCGGGGTAGCTGTTGCTGCCACTGCTCTTTCTGTTCCTGCTGGCACTATTATCGGAGGGACTATTGGTGGATTAGCATTGCCTATCCTAGTTGGTGGCTATTCAATGAAGGCTGTGCTTCCAGAGATCAAGAAGAAGAGCGAGCCTATAGGAAAGCTTACCGAAATGGGGGTAGAGCTCGCTGGTGGTTTCAAACCAGGCGTTATGGCAGAAAAGACTGTCCAGACTGCTGCCTCTGCATTCAGACTTTCTCTCAAGCGTGCTCTTGCCGGCGGTATTGCTAGCGGTGCTGCTACAGGCACTATGCGAGAAATCGGAGGGGAAGATGTAAACCTACCGAAAGAGATTGCTGGTGGCGGTATCAGCGCTGTCGCTGTCACGCTTCCTGTTCATGGATTAAGGGGATCTTTCCACCTAGCTGGGAACATTCTGAGTAAGACCAAGACGTATAATAAGGTCAAAGAGGTTGCAGGCAAGCTAGTTGATAAGGTGTTCTTTGATGATGTTCCCAAGGAAGTAAGGAAGTCGCTCGGTGGGTTCGCCTCATTGGAAGCGATAGGCGAAGCGGTTCTAAACAACCAATCAGAGAGGATCGCCGAGTTCATCGCATCCAGGGAGTTTACGGATTACTATGTAAAGTATCTGAAGAAGTTTTTCGAGGACGAAGAGATAGATTTCATACTTAACTATGAGTCTAAATTCCATCCGCACAAGAGAACATCCATAGCCGCTGCTCTGGAGCTCATGCCGAGAGATCTCCTGGAGAAGTTCTATAACGAAGTGTATAAACCTCTAGGAAGATATGGCTATGAGGCATACGAGGCCTTTCGTAACAACTGGTATACCATAGCAGTCAGGGAACTTGTAAAGGAATTTAGGAAGATACATGCTCGGTATAAGGATGAATACCTAAATACTCTCAAAGTCTATAATCTCGTTGTATCTCCGCATAAAGATCTCATCACAAGGATGCAGAGCGTTGAGAGCATCTTAAGCCTACCAGAGGAGATTAAGAAAGTTGGTGACTTCAGGAAGGTAAAAGAGGAAATAGATCCCAAGACATACGAGGAGATTAACAAACTGTATCTCAGAGCACTAGCAGCTACAGGTAGGGCGTCTGACGCCAAGTATGTAGTCAGAAATCTCCTGGCTAATAGAGAGCTAGACTCGTATTCCATCTTTGTTCTGTCTCAGAATCCAGAGCGTCAGAAGTTCTTCCTGGCGGCGGTCAAAGGGGCGGCAAAGTATATTGGCGAGAGAGCAAAATCAGATGCTGAGGTAAGAGAGATCCTGAGGACAAAGATTGCAAGAATATTTGCTCCGAGAACAAAACCGAAGGAAGTTGCAGTCGAGGCAGAAAAAGCCTTCAGGAGAGATATAGGTTTTCCGTTTGAATCCGATATCCTTGTGTCATTCTTCAAGATGGGCGATAGAGCGTTGAATAGCAAACTTATCTCCAGCAAGGAGTTGAAAGCGCTAGAGGAAGCATTTAATTTTAAGAAGACGACTATTCGGAGAGGATTTAGGAGATCGCTTGCGTTTATAGATAAGATCAAGAAGGTTGGTATAGAGCCAGCAACGACGATACGGGAGACGGAAAATAATATCATCGAGGGTCTTAGAAAGTATGTAAAGAAGGATCCATCCCTAGACCACCCGCTCTTTGTTCAGTTCCTTACTTATATGCCAAGAGAGAACTTCTACCCGCTGAGATTCAGAACCGAGGATGTCATTGATATTTCCGAAGCTATAAATCAACATATAGGGGCAAACGCTGCTTCCTGGCGTAATGCTCTCAAGAGAAGAAAAGTTGCAACTCTAACAGAACATATTAGTCATGCGCTGAGAAGCAAGACGCCGGAAGCACTATATCCAGAGTTCAAGCAGAGTTCTGACCTAGTGAAAGCCTGGGTAACGGGAAGGCAACTTCCATTGGCGATAGAAGAATACAGAAAGTTCATAAACAATGCGGTTGGGACATGGGGTGTCTATACAGAACCGAAGATCCAGAAACTCGGCCTCCTGAAGACAGAGCGCTGGAATTGGGAGAAGATCCCACCCATCTGGGGTGTGACAACACAAACGATCTATATGCACCGAGGCCTTAAGCAGATGCTCGACAATCTCATGTCTTATGCGAGGCTGAGACCTGACATTCCCTGGGCGAGGCAAGGAAGCAATGCGCTTGCGTGGGTAAACAGCATGATTAAGCATATGGTGCTCAAGTTCTCTCTATTCCATGCGGTCACTTTGACCAAATCTGCGACATCAGCAAATATTCCTATGGAAGTTGCGACTACAGCTTTAAGGAATGCTCTCTGGAGCGTCTTCCAAGGCAAGAGTGTTTACGATGTTGCTAGTGCGTATGATGAAATTATAGACTTCTTGATGCTTGCTAGAAGGGAGGATCTGGCACCGTTCCTCAGTATTGGTATGCCACAGATGGACAGAGAGCTCAAGGGTAAGTTCCTACAGAGCCTCTACGATGAACTCAGTTCTAGTCCTTATATCGGCAGATACTCAGATAAGATATGGAAGGTATTCAATCTGGATGAACATCTGACGTGGGACTTGCTGTATCGAGATTACAAGATCCTCATCGCAAAGCATTATATCGATATGTTTAAGAGGGGTGAGTTGTCACTGGAGGAGGCTGTTAGGAATATAGAGGAGATTAACAATATCTTCGGCGGGGCAAAGGATTGGTTCTTTATCTCCCCAAGAAAGCAAATGTGGATAAGGCTCCTAACGTTTGCTCCCGATTGGTATCTTTCTCTTTGGCGAAACTTTTCTAGATGGGCTGCTAAGGATGCTACGTCTCTGGTTGTGGATTTTTATCCTGCTATGCTCAGATTGCACCTGTATATAGCAAACATTATCCATTCTGCAGTTAGCGGACAGAGCATATTTGATAAGGTCTCGAATGATCCGATAGAGGCACTGAAGAATTGGAGAGATCTATTCAGGATAACCATTCCTCTTGTTGATAAAACAGGGAGAAGGAAGCTGTTGACATTAGACATTGCCAGTGTAGAACTTGAGCCGCTCGAGATGTTCTTCGGAAGCGCTTTTCTGTTAGAGAATCTTGGTAAGGTAATTACCAGAAAAGACATGACGGTGTTGGAGAAGCTCATGTTCCTGTTCAGCGGCATGAGTAAAGAGTTTGGGAAGTATCTAGTAACGAAGATGTCATCTCTGGCCAGGTTGACAGGGGAGCTTACATCCAACAGAGACCTTCCACTCTCGGAGAGGCTTATAGCCGGAATAAAGTCTATTGTTCCTATTGGGTTGATAGGCGCTGTCGGTCTGAGATATAGAAACTATGCTACTCTCCCGAATGACAGATGGTTCATGGATTTTGCTCAGTTCATGGAGGCACTATCATTCAAGGTTAGGATCATGGATGATTTCGAGGATTATGTTGTTCGCAACATGCACAACGAATTTGTGCAAAAAGACATAGATAGGTTCTTCGACGAGTATATGAGATTGGCAACAGAGCTCAAGAGAATGGATCTCATTCCGGCCAAGAGCAGGAGTAACTTCTACGAGAGCGTCGGTGCTGGGATTGTTAGGAAGCTAATGAAAGAACTTTACATTATTGACCAGATAGATGCTGCAATCAAATATAGAGACAGGGAAGCACTGGAAGAGATCAGGAGAACTGCTCTTCCTAGAATAGTTCAATCAATAAGGCAGTCTAAGCTAAGTCCGAGAATAAAGGCTGTTGCCTTACGAGAGGCTAGAAGGGTGTTTGATGCGGTCTTAAGAGAGAGAATGAGGCAAGGTAGAGTGAGAGCATACAAGGAGGGTTAACATGCCAAGGAAACTAGACGATTGTGTAAAGAAAGTCCAGAGAAAAGGATACACAAAAGACCAAGCTTATGCCATTTGCTCTAAGTCGACAGGTTATGTTAAAAAGAAAGGCGGCGGCTGGAAAAAGAAAAAGAAAAGCAAGAAGTAGGAGGCGCATATGTGGAACGAGCTTATTGAGAAACTCAAGAATGTATCAGCTAAGCTTATGGACGAAGTGGAGAACCGAGTCGACAGCGGAGAAACTAACCAGGAGACTCTCGCTCTGCTGAAGGAAGTTAGACAGACTATCGCCTTAGCATACAAGATGCAACTTATCTCGAAGGGGGATGTGGAGGACTTCCAGGAAGAAGGAACGGAAGATGAGTTTGAGGACCTCAAGAAAGATATATCCATAACCGAGATTCCGGAGGAGGATGAGACAGACACCACCGAAGGGGATGACGAGGAAGAGGAAGAAGATGACATCGAAAAAATACTAAGAGACTTCTAGGAGGAAAACGATGGAAGTGCTTAAGCTCGTTCTCGGTATACTGGTTAACATGCGCTATTTTGCTTACTTCATATCGACGGCTCTTGGTTTTGTGCTGTTCATATTATCGCTCGAGAAGACTCAATGCTTACCTTATGTTCTTGCCTTCTTGTTTATATCATACATACCTCTGTTGTTTGGGAGGAAAGAGTATGGAGTTAGACGAGAGAACTCTAGTTTTGGAGGTCAAAATGCAGAACTTGGAGAAGACACTTTCTGAGCTAGATGAGAAGGTATGTGCAATATCGGCTCAACTAACTGAACTGCGTATTCTTATAGAAAGGTCAGAGAAGAAGCTAGCTATTGCTATTCTTAGTTTCATCGCTGCTTTGATCATACAGTTTATCACGAGGAGATTATGAATCTTGATAAAAGGCTTCTCTTTGAATATCTACAGCAGATTAGGGCTGAACTGCAAGGGAATAGACGGCTTATGCTGGAGATCTCTAAGTATCTCAAAGAGAAGGGATTCGTTATGCCAGAGGACGATTTTGACAAACAGTTCTGGAAGGCTATGGCTAGGTTTGTGGATAAGCATGGTTATTTAGCTAGGGATTACATTCTGCTTTTCGTAGAAGCATACAGAAGGGGTGTTCGGTATGGCAAAGCTAGATCCTGTATTTGCTAATTTCCTTAAGTATTCTAGACATATTGTAATCATCTCGAAGGACAAAGGGTTCCTACATCTTTCCAAGGGCAACTGGTATGGTAGTCAGAAGTATCTGATCTACAAAATGTGGGAAGCCGTGAAAGAGAACGACGAGTGCAGGACGTTCGTAATTCTAAAGGGTCGGCAAATGGGCATAACAACTATCCTTCTCGGTCTGGATCTCTTCTATGCCTACACCGTCCGGGGTGCTCGACTGGCGATAATGATGAACGACTACATAAACGCAAACTTAGCCAGGAAGGCAATCATAAGTGACTATCACATGAACATTCCGCCTAAGCAGAGAAAGGCGGATTTGGTGACCAATACAAGGGATTTTACCAGATTCGATAATTTCTCGGAGATTCATTACTTATACACCTCAGATCGATCGAACAAGAAAGGGACTGTAGGCCGATCTCGGGGTTTCAACTATATACACGCATCCGAAGTCGCCTACTTCAAGAATATGGAAGACCTCTTCGCCGTGAGAGCTTCTCTCTCTAACTCGCATCCATACCGAATGTTCATCTACGAATCTACGGCGAATGGCTACAATGATTTTTACGATATGTGGGAAACGGCTAAGAAATCCCCTGTTCAGAAAGCAATCTTCTTAGGATGGTGGCTGAAGGAAGATTACAGGATTGATCCCAACAAAGAACCCACAGCTTATAAGTTTTATTCATACTCTCCTAGCTCGGAAGAAGCGGCATGGATAAGACAGGTCAAGAAGCTTTATGGCGTGGAGATATCAATGGCTCAGCTTGCTTGGTGGAGAAAGCAGCTGGCGGAACAATACATGAACGATGAAAACTTCTGTTTGCAAGAATTCCCATTCACGGAATACCAGGCTTTCCAGCTCTCTGGTATGCGTTTCTTCAATACGAGCATTATTAACACTCAGCTGGATTACGTGAAAGAAGCCAAACCAGAACGATATCGGATTTACTACAACAGAAACTTTGTCATCGAGAAGGATTCCTCCGCAACCAACCTTACTATCTTCGAGAAGCCAGAGCAAGGCGGAGTATATGCTGTTGGTGTGGATCCAACCATGGGAGCCAATATGGATTCCGACAATGCTGTTATACAGGTGTTTAAGTGTTACAAGGATAGAATCGAGCAGGTGGCAGAATTTGCAGATAATCAGGTAGATCCTCAGGCATTGGCTAGATATGTCCTTCTTCTAGCGTCGATTTATAACAGTGCAATGGTAATCTTAGAGGTTACCGGAGTAGGTCACTCTACCTTAGCAGAAATAGATAAGCTCAAAAAGGAAGGCTGGGTCCCAGAGGTTAAAAATCTTCCGGAAGAGCTAAGAGAAGTGTTTAACACCAATATCAGAAAATCCAGGGAGTATCTTTACAGCAGACAGGATGCTCTTAGAAAGAGCTTCGTAAGGCATTGGAAGACCACAGCCGAGACGAAGGTATCCCTGCTTGGTGCGTTCCGTGGTGCACTTACGGAAGGGAAAATCATTCTCAGGTCTAAGGAACTGGTTGAGGAAATGACCAGGGTTGTCAAAGACGGATCAGTTATAGAAGCTCAGAGTGGATGGCATGATGACAGAGTTATTGCTGCTGCTCTATGCTGGGAGTGCTATGACAAATTCCTAAGAAGAATAGCTCCAGATCAATACGAGGAGGAAGAGGAAACTAAGCTTAACAAGAAGGCAACGAACATTATCAGAATAGGTGACTTAACACTCAAACTAACAGCATAGCTATGGGTCATGCGAGAACATTACTTGCCATAGAAAGAATCAAGAACAACCAATACAAGTTAGATGACTTAGACTATTACAGAAGCCCGGAATTTAGAAACAAGATCTTTTCTAGAATCAGAGCAGGTAGTTCAGAACATACTCTCCTGCACTTTCTGTATGCACTATCAGTTTTCATGAACTACGATTATCAGAAGGTGTTGCTTTTAGTTTATGCCACTATGCGGGATAAGCTCGAGGAAAAGCTAAGGCAGATCTGGGGCGACAAGTGGTTAGATGTTGTTCTTGTATTATTAGATCTAGTCAGGGAGAATGTAAGATTTGAGAAGGCAGTATTTAACTATCCAGATGAAAAAATTCCACAACCTAAGATTATCATCGATCCTAGTTATGCAGAGGATCTATACCCGATCATTGCCAAAAGGTTTGGTATCTTCAAGTGCTCAGAGCTCCCAGAAGAGTAAATAAATAACCCCCTCGTTCGAGGGGGTGCAAATGGGTTGCCTCAGAATGACCGATAGTGACGCCGAAAGCCACCCTAACCTCTAACGAGGGATCAGGTGGTCGTTTTCTGCTTATCACATTCTTCTCCTTTGGTCAATAGCTCTGACCATCCCATAGGGTCAATCTCTGGCTTCTCTGTGTGAGTCTGTATCCAGTGCCATACAGCGCCCACCAGCGGAGTAATGTCTACATAGATTCCGTCTTTTAGTTTCTTCTCGATCAGCTCATTCATTCTCAAAGCCCTCTATTTTGCCCTAGGACGACGACTTTTAGGTTGCCACGTATGTTTCATCGTCCTTTCTGAATTCCGTTTCTAAGGCCATTTTCAGGCTCGCAGGGAAAGCTTGTTGTAAATTACTGATTTTATTGATGATCTACTCAACAACATACAGCTCATTTCTTGCTCTTGTCACTGTTGTGTAGATAACTTTGTTTCTTTCTCTCTCGTCCACCTCCCTTCTATCCGAGAAGTCTAGATACATGATAACTACATCTGCTTCTGAGCCCTTCGCCTTGTGTGTGTTCATAACGCTTACCTTGGGATCATACCAAGCAGGATTTTTGATCAACTCCAGAACCAGCTCGCTCTCTTCTCTATCCAGTTTAATAACCTTACATAATCCGTATATTCCCATCCTCTTGAGACCGCTTACCAAGACTTCTGCTTCTGGAAAATCTAATACGTTCTTATCCTCGAGAATTTTCGCCACTTCCAGCAGACGGGTTTTATTCTTTGCATACTTAGCTGGGATGTAGTCCAGCACCTTCAGATCTCGCATCCTGAGCCACCCATGTTCCAGCCCAGTCCAGAATCTGACTAAGGCGTTGACCTTCGCACTAAAAGGTAGGTCGTCAAACAACTTGTGCGGAACCCCTTCACTGCACAGCATGTTACTTATCTTCTCTGCTGTCCTAATCTTATATGTCAAGAGAAGAGTATCTTTCTCTGGGTTTATCCCTTCCGAATAATGGCTAATTTGCTTGACCTTTCCATGTTTGCCGTTCCCAACAATCTTTTCTCCCCAGACCTGGTATCGCCTCGCATATTCTGCTACCTCGTCGCAACATCTATAGCTGAAGGTAAGCTGTTTTATAGGCTCGTATGATGTAAGATACTTATCGCTGGTGCCCGCAAAGGTATAGATGTTCTGATTAGGATCCCCAACCAGAAGGATGGTATCTGAGCAAAATCTTCTGACTAGTCGCCAAACCAGCGGGCAAATATCATTTGCTTCGTCTATTACCACATAGGGAACTTCAATACTCAAGTTAAGTCCAAGCATGAGCGTTTCTGTGTAGTCGAATTTTCCTAAGCTATACATGTATTCCCGAAATTCTTTAAACAGTTGTTTGAATTCCTGAGGTGACATGCCGTATTGGACATAATCTCCGTTCTCTTCCCAATACGCTTCGGGCTGTTTGAGCAGTAGTCTGCAGTTATTGAAGTGATCATAGAAATGCCCTGTCTCTTGGTAGAAGCCGCCACGCATATATCTTAGTCTGATCCTGGGAAAGCCTTTTGCTTCAAACCATTCTGAAATTCGATCAAACTGCAAGGGAGAGTAAGCATAACCAGCTCTCCTGTAATGCTGAGCGATATAGCTGTGGAATGTGGATACCTGCAGAGTATGCTCTTGTTGCTGTAGTTTCTCATTCAGCATCTTTGTTGCCATACGAGAAAACGTCAGAAGCAGTGTATTATCTGCTGTGAACTTGTCCTTGAGTTGAACCAGAGTATTCGCTAGCCACGTTGTCTTCCCGCTCCCTGCAAGTCCCCATACCGTTATGACTTTCGGTTCTTTTCTCATGGCTAGTTCCCCTCTTCAAACACCAGATAACCATCGTCAGATATTTTCACATAATACTTATCGTAACCGAAATCTGTATCGCCGAAGAGAACCATATCTCCGGAAATCTTGGGCTCATATGGCTCAAACACGGTGGCCATTCTTCTTGCAATGTCCTCGCTCTCAAATTGCAGACCCACAGAGGCTTTTCTCTCTATTTTCCCGAGCACATCAAACACCACTTCCTGAGGCGTCATTCTCATCTTAGCTTTGCCGTTGCCAGTTATGAAGACAATCCCAAGTGGTCTAACCTCATCCAGCATCTTCTCCGGAATCTCAGTAAGAACATCTTCTGCGGAGTTGTTGAGAAACTCTTTCAATACTTCTCTACTCTCAACCTTCTCTTCTTGTCTGATTTCCTCTTCCGTTAGTGCAAACACAAAGCAATCCATACTGCCGTAGTTGTAGGAGTCTGTAATCTCCGACAAGATTCTAGAGAAGGTCTGATAATCCCCTGGATATGCAAACTCATTAAGCTTTATGTATTTAAGCAGTTCCAGCTTGGGAATGTAGGCCTTACCGTCTTCGATATACTTGTGGACTGTGTGGAATATCCCACTGGTTGCCTGTTCTTTCATCGACATCTGCAGGTGCTTCATAGACGGCACCTTATTTGCGCTTGATACAATGCGTCTGATGGTCTTAAGAACTTCCTCGTAAGTTCTCTTTGCTAGGTCGTTAGAGTCGATTCCGAACTTGTGTAAGAGATATCTAGCAAAGACAAGCCACACTGCCTGAATCTTTGTTTTCTTAGACCTAGCATAGTCAGACATCGTGAGATATTCTACACCGGAGTAACCATCCAGCTTCGTAAATCCCTTCGACGACAGAAAGACGTCCATGGGCACTTCTCTTACAAGCCCCCTCTCTCTTAGAATCAGCGTCATTCCGTTTTCAGTGAGTCTATATGTGATTGAGTCGACCCTAAAATTGTCAGCAAGTCTAACCAGCAACTGGACTTCCTCTGGAGATAGTATAATGCCAGGGCAGTAATTCTCATAAAACTTAAAAGCCTCGTTCTCTCTAGAAAATTCGACTAGAGAGAGTTGCTCTGGCGATATATTGTAAGTCCCCGTCTTGCCTGCTTCCTCTATGAGTCTAGTGAGTATTGCTCTCGCTGTAGCACCAGAATAAAGATGCAGAGCCGCATCTGTAGCAAATGCAAGCTTCTGTCCTCCTAGAGCAAGAATCTCTCCTGTCGGAAATCTCCGCAGTGTCGTTATTCCCCGTATATTCTGCGCCAGCATGATTTCCTCAGAGTTGCGATCGATAAACTCCCACTCACCGCCGGAGAGCGGCTGAAAGCCGAACTGGTAGAGTTTATATGTGCTCGGGTTTTTGGCAAAAACAGGAGTAGAATGATCATACGCTTCTACCTTCGACACGTCTATGGTCTCGTTTATTACAATACCGCTTCTTTCATGCGTAAAGTGAAACCCTAGTGTGTAGAAGATATACATAAACTCTTCGTCCCCGACCTTCAATCGCCCGATAGGATATGCGATGAAGCTGTCTCTGACAGCAGATACACGCTTCTCTTTTGTGACATATCCGAACCAGACACCATCTAAGACCAGCTTAGTAAAGCCAAGGGCAAGCTTCCTTCCCCCTTCAGCCATTGTTGAAAACGTTACTCGCTCTCCGTAGGGAAGAATTACAGTTTTTGGGATCCCCTCAGTCTCAAATAGTTTCTGTTTAAAGTCTACTCTTAGTTCCATACCAATCCTCCTTCACTATAAACTCACCGTCCCTCGAGATGGGGTAATACTTATTGCAACCGAAGCAGTATGCCCCTCGCCCGTCCTCAAATACCAGCATGGACGGATTTCTGTCGTCATGGAATGGACATTTGATCATGTATCCCTTTCTTGTTCTTTGTGCTCTGTATCCATACTTCGCTAGAATCTTATCAAGCGCTCCTTCTGCTGGGAAGTCAGAATATGAGATGTTTCTGTTTGTATTTCTCTTAGCTAAGGGGATATTCTGCCTCGGGGTCTTTCTGAATTTCAGAAGTCTAGACTCTGATTCTCCGTTCCTTGTTCCAAGCAGTCGGACGGCCTTAAGTGATGTGATACCACGATCCACATAAGCCAGATCGTTCCAGCCAAGCAAAACTGATAGCGGGTCGTATTCCCAGGGCTTTGGAATAATAGATATAATCCCTAGCCAGTTTCTCTTGCCTTCATACTCGCTTGTGTAGCCAAGCAGATTAAGCTTAAATCCCATTTTACCTAAATATTCCACTAGGGAATTGAGGACGCTCTTTTCAAACAGCTCGAATTCTGGGAAGTCTTCTTGTGGCCATGTCTTCCTTAGGTCTAGGTCGATAGCTATAAAGTGTAACCGATAAGGCGAAGTCAGAGACATATTAGGCTTTTCATTGAACAGCGCTAAGTTGCTTACCTTCCTTGTCGAGAGATAGATCCCGTAGGCGTAATCTTGATGTTGAGATACGAAGTCGAAAATCTGCTCTTTCTTGCCAGCGAAACGACCTGTAAAGGCCTTGTCGCCATTGGGAGCATACTGCAGTAGGATATATTCATCGTCCAGTAACCTGTCAAATGCAATGTCCAGGAATGTTTTGACCTCATTCAGATAGCATCTCATAGGTTATCTCCAGCAAATCTGGAGTCCATGATCTACCTTTTTTCTTCCAGGACAGGACAGCGACACGCCATCCCGCCTGGAGAAGTATTTTCACTTTCTCTCTGTGTTCTAAGATCTTTCTTTTTCTAGCAGATCTATTAGAGAAGCTCGTAACCTGCAGAGCAAGCGTCCCATACTCGGGAGACACAGCTAGAAAGTCTATGAAGCCGAACAGGTCATTATGTCTGTATGCAAACGAGTTCCAGTTTTCCGTCTTCTCCACTAGAGGATAGCCCAAGCTTCTTAAATAATCTCTTGTTTTCGCATATAGAGAATTCTTTGCCCGCAAAGAGCTCCTCCGGTCTCATTCCAAACATTTCTACCAGCTTTTGCGCCACTCGATAGTCTATCTTTTTTGTCCATCCATGTTCAATATTTAAATAAGCTTCGTGTGAGATACCAAGAATCCTAGCCATGTCTCTGCAGGAGAGCCCATTGCCTATTCTCGCTGAGAACAGATTGTATCTGACAGGACGTCTTCTCCTTGTTCCCAACTCTCCCATCTCATGTCTCCCTTACCATGAAGATGGTCATGCGATCTTCAATAAGACCATTCTTTTTTAGGAGGTTGATAAGATCTCTATGATCCATATTCATGTCCCTGGCGAGACTTAGTAGATCATCTTGTGTCACAAACCTCCCCTCAAGTAATTTTCCTCTTAACAGTTCTCTGGCCTTTTCCACAGTCCGTTTTTCCCAATCATCACATAGAACCTCTATCGAGTTGACAGGAGTGCACACCTCTTTGTCATATATTGTTTTAGTCCCGATAACAAGCCCATGTTTACGGAGTATCATAATCAAGCGGTAATAACTGATACTATACTTCTCACAGAGAGGAAGAAGATGTTGTTTACGTATCCATATACGGGTTTCCCACACTATCTTAGGTGCACGTTCTATAATCTGCCTGGCCTCCTCTACGAGCTCATCTTCCGAGATGCTGTTCCCCCCGCCCAGAACGTAGCAAGCTGCGGTAACTTTAGCTTCTGGGTCACGCACAGAGACCACATAGTTACTTATAGCACCTAATTTTTTCAGTTCCTTTCTTGCATAGTTAAGCGGATAGCCATATTCGAAACAGAATGTAGATAGATTGCTTGAGGTAAACAACCTGCGTCCATGCTTCTCAATCACAGTTTCTGGATGCTTGCTGAGAAATTCTTCAAAATCCTTTCTTATTTTATCTCCGTCCATAACAACCCTCCTGTCTCCTTTGCTAGTTCTAGATTGAGCCATTGCCCATAGTGCATAATCACCAGGTTTTCATACTCCTGCCTAGCCAGGAAGCGCCTCGCTCTTTCTAGAGACATGTGGGAATTGGAGATGCGCTCCGCTAGGCTAAGAGGAAGCTCGTGGTTTAGAGCGCTGTTCCAAAGCGTGTGCTCGTCGTAATCTATCCCGAGTAAGAGCCACTTGAGCTTCGGGAACCGATAGGGGATGTCGTATGTATCAACAGCATAGAGAGCATACTCCGAGCCTTTGCGAAGAAGGAACCCGTAGCAGTCGACATCGTGCATGAGAAGAACCGCCTTTATTAGAATATCCCCCACCTTTATCACGCTCTTATGGTTGAAATCTTTCCCTGGATACAGCACTCTACAACCACGGAATTCAAACTCCTTTGCTTTCCTTACATGATCCCCGTGCATGTGCGATACCAAGCAGACCCGCCCAAATAGGCCAGTCCGGGGGAGAGCCCCCGCATCCAGGAGCACTCCCCAGACTTCGCACGAGGATCCCTTCTCAGAACTAGAGCTATAGATCCTGATCTCGCTTGAGTTCATAGATGCGATCCAACCCAAGTCTATCGGTCAGTTGTCGCTCTGCTTCCACTTCCTGCATAACCTCCGCTAGATGGAGAACAGATTGCCATTCGCTAGCAAGAGCTTTACTTACGTAGTTAGCCGCTACGAAATCACTGTGTTTGATATAGAATTTGATCACTTCCAAACAGAGGCGTTCCAGGAGTTCACTCTCCCTGCTCATTGTCTCTCTCCTGTTCGACAATATCTTGGTTAACAATATTCCGGAACAATACTCTCTCGATCTCTTCTTTGATGTATCTTTTATGGCCTCCAGGAGTCCGGATCTCGGACAATATGCCCTGCCTTACCCACCGGAGTAATGATCGCTTCGAAACATTATATAGCCTCATTACTTCTCTCTGCCTCAGCAACGTCATACTCTTACCTCCTCTTATTCTTCCTCATCATTGTCTTCTCTCTTTTTCGGAATCTTCCTCATTGCCGAATCAAAAATCTCATCCCAGCGGTCTTTGAGCTCCTGAGCTAAATAGAGCCCTTCCGCTAGGTAACCTCTCTCGATGCAGATGTGTTTGGCAATGTTGCAAACATGATCCATTACTCTGTATTTCAAAACGTCTAGCCTCATCTTTATCCCTCCTTCTAGTAATTTGTTAGGTTAATGTAGTTGCTTTCTCTTACGAGTCTTTGGAATATCTTGTCCCAATAGTCTCTCAGAATTTCCGCCAAGAGGAAGCCCTCCCTTACGTATCCATAGCTTCTGCAGATGTTTACTGCTTCCTCGCATAATCTATCCAGAATTCTGTTCTTCAGATGCTCCATTCCACACCCTCCATCTTGTGAACACATCCCTAAATCTGACGCCGTTACCCTTAAGAATCAGCGCCAACTCTCCTGGATATACTACTCTTATGCTCTCGTCTTGCTTCCCACCTCCCCTCGATAGAACTATCTGCTTGCCCCCAAATTTGCCTTGAAACTGGGGTTTAACATCTAACAGCACTCTGTCCCCAGCGAGATTAAACACCTCCTCTATGCTGTCTAGCTCCTCTACACTACCCTCTTTCGGGAAAGGCTCCCACCTCTCGAACACGTCCTCCAGGCGAAGGGAATGCTCATTCAGCCACTTCTGAAGCCACTTCTCGTCTGTGACTAGGCTGGATTTTCCACGAAGGACGGGAATGTGTTTCGTGTTAGACCTGTCCTTGACTACCTTCACAACGTCCGCAAGCTCGGGAACATACTCTTTCTTGGTAAAAAGCACTATGTCTTGCTCGAAGAAAGGAACATCTTTTTGTGTCTCGCTCATATTAATCCCCCTTTACCAAGATGAATATCTTGCTCTGTCCGATCTCTATTTCTACAACTTCCCCTGGTCTGGCCGTGATGATCCTAATCTCATCCATAAAATGCACTTTTCTCTTGGCCTTGCCTCTGGCCTTATTCTTTAGTCGCCTTAGAACAGTTCTAACGGTGTTATGGTTAATTCCCGTATACATTGCTATCTCTCTAGGTGTGGCATCATCACCAAGAACATAGATTGCCTCTAATACTTTCTTGCTCTTTTCTCCACGAAACATGTTGACTTCCACACTGGCCTGTGTTATATTATCTCTAAACATCCGACCATGACCCTCCTTTTGGTTGGTTGCCCCTCCCACTCGGGAGGGGTTTTGTTTATTACATCAACACAGCAGCCATTATCATAGCTCGATATCTGTTCCAGATGATGTCGATCCAGCCGTTTTCTTCCCCAGGGTCGCAGAGCGCAACTAGTTCTCTCTCGACAGGGCTCAGAGCGTCTAGCAGGTATTGGATATTGAATGCCTTCTCAATTCGCTCGTTTTCTTTATTGTCGAATGTCACAGGGATATCAATCGATGATCCAATGTTTCCATCAATATCCTGAGAGAACAACCTCATGGTTTTGGTGTTATCCGGGTTTATTTCGATATGAGCAAACTTGACTTTGTCTATTTTCTTGATCTGCTTCAAAGCGTTGATCATGTCCTTGGCTTTAACATAGACCACAGTCTTGTGCTCCTTAGCCAATATCGACTCATACGCCGGAAGAGCGCATTCTTCTTTCTTCATCCCAATTGTGTATCGGCCAACACGCACAATTACCATCTCGTCCGCAATGCCAATTTCTCCCGTCCTCTCTTTCAGCACCTTGATTGCTTCGACCAGCAATCTTGCGGCAGATCCAGAGACACATATCTCTTCCGGGAACTCATACGCTGTTTCGATCTCATACTTCGCCAGTCTGTAATTGTCGCATGCATAGAAGGTCTTACCGTTGATTACGTGTATGACATCTCTGCTCGAGTATGTCTCTTTCGCCGCATGAACAACATGAGCTAGAGCCTCAGCAAGTTCTCCCACAGAGACCTTCTGCATAAGGACACCCTTAAGAGTAAGACGCTCTACATCAATTGGTTCTATTCTCAGTTTGAACCCGCCGACTCTTATGTTATGGTTGTCTTCTCTGTATATGGTCACAGCCTCGTCCTTCTTCCCCGCCTGCTTAACAGCATCCAACAGGGTCTTTCTATCAACAGCTATCTTGCCATCGCTTCCACCGGTATTGAATTCTGTGATGACCTCCACAAGTCCGTTCGTTCCCAAGACTTCGGTTATTCCGTTCTGTGTCCTGAGAAAAACTAGGTTGGAGCGATAATAGACTCCCCTCTCCATCTTGCTCATGATTGTTAGCGCTTCGACAAGCTCTTTTTCGTTGAATCTCATCATAGCAAACCCTCCTTTGCTTGGTTATTCCCCTCCCGAACGGGAGGGGTTCTTACTCGTTAGATCTGTTTCTTAGTCACCAGGACAAAGCCATCATCGCACCTGAATGAGAGAATCAGTTGATTATTCTGTTTGTCGAATCTACCGTAGCATTCTGCCCTGTCGTTGGTCTTGAGATGATCCACAAAGACATCCCAGGTGGTTTCTACCTTGACTACGAACTCGTTCATCTCGACAGATACGATCTCCTGATCTCCGAATGTTTTTTCCAGTAACTCAAGATAATCTGCAATTTTACTGAGCTTCATTTTTCTCCTCCTCTACCTCAGAATAGTTTACGTCTATAAACTCAAGCTCTTCTTTCTCTTCTGTTTCGGGCTCCTTATCCTGTGCAAGAGCCTGCACAAACTCGACAGAGATTAACCCATACTTTGACAACATCCGCTTTAACAAGGTCTTCTTAGCCATAGCCCAAAAGTCTGTCTGCCACGGGGAGCTAGGGTTGTCGTATGATTTTGAGAATCGCCTGCCGTGTGCTTCTGCTTCCTCCTTGGTAATGGAATCCCAACATTCGAAGCCAGAGTTGAGCTGGAAATAACCGATAAGTCCGATAATTTCATTGCTAAGAGGCTCGCCTGCTTTCTCGATCTCGCCCGTGATTTTCTTGATGATCCGCTCGCCTTCGAACACCTCCGTTACTGCAATACGCTTGTATTGGCCAGACCGGAGAGCAAGCTGGATCAGCCCTCGATAGCCAAGTTGGAATTGCGGGATCGTTCGATTACCCCGCTTGTAGGGGATTAGGTAAGCATAGCCAAGCGAGCTCACTATCGGAAGCCTCAGAGCCGCTGCCTTCAGGGCTTCCCGCAAGACATCTCCGGGATCGCAATCTTTGAGCCCTGTATTTGAGTAGACCTCCACAAGAGACGCCAGGAAAGAGCCCGCTTCTTTGCCTAAAGCATCCACAAATTTTTGCTTGACACTTGGGGTTGCTAATAGCTGGTTAAGTTTCGCAATGTTTCCGCTCATGGTTAATCCTCCACCGTTATGGTTAGATCGATGTTATATTCCTTCCAGGTGTAGATAACTTGCCACCTGGATTTAAGGTATTCTATGAACGAGGGGCTGAGCCTCTCCCCGTCATCTACTAATTTAAAGAACCGAACTCCTAGCCGATTTTCTATATCAGCTACACAACCGAATAAGAAATCAACCTTCTCTGCATACGAGAGATAATGATAATCTTTAACAGCATCCCACCTCTCAAATAGAGGATCCTCCTCCATTTCCCGCTTGCGCTGACTAATGCGCACAGAAAGATCATCGTATTGCCGCATAAGCTCAATAATTTCATTGTTGATCCGTAAGGGTGGAATAGATTCGCACGAGTGCAAATAATCCAGCATATCGTGCAGGAATTTTAACCTATTCTTGATCTTGCGATGCTCGGATTCTAACCTGCAAAGGTCAGAATATAGGATCTCTTTGACCAAAAGGGATGGATGTCCTTCGTGTATTTGCGGGAATATCAAGGCAGGATGCACCGGGAGCTCAGGACGCTCGGATCCTGTCAGTGCAAAATCCACCGTAGCACCAGGGATTCGCTTGTGGCCTTTTGCGTCCTGGCCAGAGAAGGCATACAGGATTGCTCCGACAACCGTTGTCTTACCTGCTCCCGTCCGGCCGGCTATACGAATGTGTCTACCCTCGGGAGCAAAGGCGATATTGTTAAGGGTGAAAAAGCTTTTGATGCTTACACTTTCCATACGGTAATTCATGGCCAACCCTCCTTTGGTCTTGTTATAATATTGTCAGTTCTGGAACTACCTTGTAATTCCCAGCTTTGATCCTCTCTCTTACCTCTTCGACAGACTCGCATTCGAGGAATCTGGCAACACATTCCGCAACCTCAGGGGACGCATCCCAATCGCTAACCAAGAACACACCCAACCGCCCCTTGGATGCAGTTACTTTATCAGTTGCAATTAGCGAATCTTGGTCTTTTGTGCTTGCAATGATCACCAGCATCTTACCCTCCTTTTGGTTACCACCCCCATTTAGGCCATTTTTAAACTCTAGGAGAGCAACTTTCGAGTGGGGTGGTATGTTTGTATGTTCGGGCCCGAAAGTCGCTCTCCTAGGGCAAATTAGCTAGCTCAGAAACGCAAGTCCCTGACAGCCGATGATGTTACCTTTGTCGTCTCTGACGAAGTCATGAGGAACTACAAGGTCGCGTCGAGTTTTCCGAAAGAGCTGAGCAACTAGAGCAGGGACAATGAACAGGATCTCTTCATTCTCATCTTCCGGTGGGAGTATGTCTTCCAAGATGAACTCTTTCCGGAACAGCGGGATGTTACCAGCGATGCCTATGAATTTTGTTTCTTCCCTAAGCCGCAATGGTTGCTTCGCCGCCGGAATCTCCAGGATCTCGCCCTGGAGCATGATGTTGATTGGATGCGGCGTGGTGTTTACGAGTGTTCGATTCCAGGTCTCAAGGATCCCGAAACGCTCTCTCAAAGCATTAACCTTGTTTTCCATGTTTAGCCCTCCTCTATACTAGCAAGTGCATCTTCCTCGTCCCCCTCAATGTCTGTCTTACTGCCGTCTAGCTTGACAATAGAGACGCCTTCTGTGGGGGAGCCGTATGTCCTTCCCGTTCTCCGCCAGCGATATTTAACGGAGGAGCTTTCGGTAAGGACAAGAACCCCTCTACTGATACCCAAGCTACCTTGGGGAGAGGACCATACTTGATATTCGAACACACTACCAGGAGTAAGAATTTCTACCTCCGATTCGCCACGGTAACCGCATCGAACAAAGGCGTTGAATAGGTTCTTGTTGCCAGGTCGAAGAATCAGATCTTTTTTGCCCCTTGTGAGTTCGACATTCTCAGCAGGAAGTTCGAGGAAGTATCCGTCTTGCGTCTGAGTGACCAGCTTGGGCGAGACCCAGACTATGAAGCTGGGTCTGTCGTGTCGGCAACTTCCAACTTTCAAGAGAAAGAAGGTTCTTCCTTCGGCCTCTCTCTTTTCCAACAACCACTTTTCCTTCATAGCTGGCCTCCTTTTGGTTGGTTGTTTCTATTGATTACACTGTCTATATAGCACAACTTAAGATGAATGTCAAGAGAAAATTTTATGCTCGTCTGAGTAATTTGGTGACAGCCATATGCTTTCTACTCTTTTGTGCTTCTCTCTCGCTGAGCCTTCATCCAAAACTCCAGTTTGTCTTGTTCTGCCAACGGCATGGCAAACAGTCTCAAAATCGTGTCTTATCCAGCCTTCGTCTTCTAGTCTCTTGTAAATTCTGTTGGCGTATCCGCTAAGCATGGCCTTGCCTCTGATGTTTAAAAGTATCTCTACAAGATCTTCATGATCCTTATCTGTCATCTCGTGCTTATACTTACCACCTTTTCTGGTCTCTGGGACGTAAGGTGGGTCTAGATAGAAGAATGTGTCTTTAGTGTCGTATGTCTTTATTAAATCCCTGAAATCTTTGTGTTCTATTTGGACAGTCATAAACCTTTGGTGCATGAGTGGTAGCTCCTCAATCACGCTCAGCCAGGCTGAGCAACTTGCTGCCATCCCTCTACAACTAGTTGTAACTTTAAAGCTCCAACTATGTCCGAAATCGCCAGAGAAGGACATTCTCGCAACTACAAACCATCGATATGCTCTTTCCACCTCGTCCTCGCAGTCCTTCCATGTGGCTCTGCAGTAATTGTATTCTTCCCTGCTGTAAGGTGTAAGGCACACTTTCTCGTAGAATTTCTGAAACTTGTCCTTATCTCTCAGCACTCGAAAGAAGTTCACAAGCCCGGAGTCTATGTCGTTGTATACTTCCACCGGGGATGGTTCCTTGGCAAACAGAAGGCTTGCCCCTCCGCCGAATACTTCTACATATATTCTGTGCGAAGGAATGAACTTTAACAACTTGGCGACCATGTTACCTTTGCCTCCGAACCAAACAATCGGTGAGCGAAGTGAACCGCTCTTCATGTGTGTTCCCTCCTGTGCTTGTTTTCCTGCCGAAACCCGCTCGCATCTGTATTTTATGACATTCTCTGACCTTACACAACTTTCACACTGCCGCTGTAACCTTACTCCAAAAAATCCATCCACAACAGCTCGAGCGGGCGTGTCCTTCCCGCCAGCTGGCTTAGGGCGGGCTTCTGCAATCCCTCAGGGGCAAGTGGGCATACGAATCCCAAGGCCTCTGAGGGCTAATTTTAAGCCCGGGGCGGACCCGGGCTTTGCAGGGGGCTCTATTGCCCCCCTATATTCGTTTTAAATCACGGCCGTTCCAAACAAACTTACGGCCGCGAACTTCAATGGAGCCCCCGGGCAGGAGCTCCACTATGTGGGAAGCTTCATTCGATAACCGAATAAAACCCCCACTTACTCTAATTTCGGGGGCTTCAATCATTATCAGAACCCCCGAATCGGGGTCACATTGCGGCAATAACGCCACAATTTCTTGACCCTTCTCAATGACGGGGCACAAATGACCCCGTCCAATTCTACGTATTCCGTATAAAGCAAAGTGCTCAGAAACAGGAATTGGGAAGCTGACTCCTACTAGCTTCCCGTTGCGAAGCCAATACGGGAAGACTTTGCCTTCCCTAATCTCGAACAACCTCATTTGACCCTCCTCTTTGGTTAGTTTTTCAAAGAACAAATTCAACCATAACCACGATTGCTTTATACCAAAGCACAAGAAACTTGTCAAGTATTTTTTCAACCAAGAGAGAAAATTTTCTGATTGACCAAGAGAAAAGCACTAGGAAGAAAACGTATGAGAACAGCTCTATCTTCGCCTCAGACGCAAGCTTGCTTCGGCTTAGGTATTCCTATTGACTAACAGAAAAGAATTCATCCAGAACAAGAATAAACGCTTCCTAGAGCATACACGTTGCCAAGAAATAGCCTCAGAAAAGCGTTTATTTTGGTCTAGGAATGAAGGTTTTGTTAGTGGAATAGGTAACTACCATCCAGAAGAAAAGAATTCGTTTTAGGCTAAAATAAACGCTTCCGGAATGGATATCTAAGGAAGGAAGAAATAAAAATGGAGGCCAATTTGGCCTCCAAAGCTTTGTCTAGATCTAAGTTTCGGTTAGTCCTTGCGCCAATTCTTCCAATATTTCATGTATTCTTTAATGAAGCTATAGTTCTCCCAATGTAGGTTGCTAAACCAAAAACCATCCTTCTTGAAGAATTCGCCAATTGTGATAATCGTTTTTGGAGAAAGAATTGCGAATTTGGATGTTTGCTTCACCAATATGTTTAGCTTGTCTTTGTAATCTAGCATAGTTAGGTATCTTGCTAAACAGAAGGTATCGGAATTTTTAGGCGAAACATTGGCAAGTTTGGCAAACTGTTCATAGTTCTTTATTGTTCCATTATGAAAGAGCACAAGCTTAGCCTCATATTCGGTTTTCAATGTATCGGGCTTATCGATACGAAATGGATGAGTATATTGAGGACAAACACCACCATGTGTTGCAAGCCGAAAATGAACAACATGAACAGTTTCCGGAATTTGATCATAGAATTCCAAAAAAGGATCAAGCTTCATAAATCCTTTTCTGACAATAACTTTTCCATTACGGATAAAAGCAATTCCGCAACCATCGTCATTAGCCAAGAACATATCTTCTAGCCATTCCCTAGGGATTTTTCTTCCAGACTGAGAAATTGCTATTACGCACATGTATTTAGCCTCCTATATTCAGTTTCTACCAAATACCTCTTGCCATCATGTAATCAATCAATGGCTTGTTCTTTTCAGCATCCCTTAGAATAAACAACAAGAAGTTTTCCCATTTTTCTTGTTGTAAAGCTTCTAATGACCTAGTCTTGCAATATCTAACGATGTTATAAACGAGGCGCAAGGTAGCCTCGAAAATTGAATAGACAAGTGTTCCTTTAAATAACCGAATTTCATCGGTTGCGAAGTTTCTAAAATTTAGTGCATAATACCTTGAGTCTCTATTGTCCTCTATTGCTTGCTGAAAATCAACGTGACCATATCTTGCACACCAACGGGAAATTTGTTCGGGCTTACGCCTAGAAAAGATAACTAACTTTCTCCAATAAGTTTCGAAGAAATAAAGCAATTTGG
>Ga0334722_10002195_pt1 | contig 22471 bp, 23 predicted proteins | sample C3_bottom_MG_FD_207210 | JGI IMG/M metagenome (GOLD analysis project Ga0334722, IMG submission 207210) | Sediment microbial communities from Yellowstone Lake, YNP, Wyoming, USA - C3_bottom | ecosystem: Environmental > Aquatic > Freshwater > Lake > Sediment | place: USA: Wyoming | collected... | reverse complement strand
CAGCTGTTCAGGGATCCCCGGCGGGTCGACCGCCAGCCGCTGCAGCCGTCCCGCGGGCAGCGCCTCGAGCACACGGCGCTCCAGGCCGTTCGGCGCGGCGTCGGCGGGGAGCAGTACGAGGGTGTCGCGCCCGAGCGCGTCCGGCTCCGCGCCCAGCCGCGCGGCCGCCAGTTCCAGTACCCGGGCGTAATCGGCAAGCCCTTCGGCCGCCAGCAGCCGGCCGTACTCCGCCGCCAGCAGCCGCAGATCGGCGCTCTTTGCGCGATCCTCGAGCGCGCCCGACTGCAGGCGCTCCGCGGGGACCCCCTCCTGCCGCAACTCGGCGAGGCACGTCAGCACCGTCGCGGCGAGGCCTGCGCCCTGCCTTGCGCGATGCAGGTACGCGAGCTTGCCGTCCCGCAGCAGCGCGCGCACGGCGCGATCGACCAGCAGGTGCTCGGCGCGGCGGGGCGCGACCGCGAGGCCCCCGGCGGTGAGCGCGGGATCGGCCAACTCGCCCGCGAGCGAGCGCAGCGTCTCGACGCGCGCGTTGAGCACCGGCCGGCCGGCGCGGGCCGCGGCGTCGAGCCACTGATTGCCGACGCGGCGCGAGGGCGCGACCAGCCGCTTTTCCGCGAGCGGGTGCGCGGCGCACAGGTCGGCGAGGGCGGCGATGAACGTATTCACCCGATCACCCTAACAGACGCAGGCGCAGCAGTTCTACATCTACCTTGAACAGCGGGAATCCACTCCTCACTTCTCATGGTATGCTGGAAAAATGCCTATCAAGCCTGCGGAATCTCTGGAGAATCCTGGAGGCAGACTCGTCTTCCTCGACGCCTTGCGGGTATTCGCGCTTCTCGGCGTGATCATGATTCATGTCACCGGGTGGATTCTGGAAGAGCACTTCGGCGACTTCCCCTTGTCTACATGGCTCGTGGCCGATGTGTTCAATTCTTGTGTCCGTGCGAGCGTACCACTGTTTGTCATGATCAGCGGTGCGTTGCTTCTCGGAAAAAGCGAGCCATTGTGGGATTTCTTCAGGAAACGATTTTCGAAAATCTTGATCCCGTTCTTCCTCTATGGCCTCTTGTATCTCGGATTCAGGTGGTTTGATGAAGGCACTCCCTTCAGCGTACTGACCATTTTCCGTTCATTCCGCCGTCAAGAGGTTTTCTTTCATCTCTGGTTCGTCTACCTGATCGTCAAATTGTACCTCGTAACACCTCTGATTCGCTTTGTGCTCCGTTATCTGAGCCGTAAGCACCTTTTCCTTATCCTTGCTTTCTGGCTGCTCACCGAAACCATTTTCCCGTTTATTGGGGTATGGAAAGGCACGTATCTCGGCGGCTATCTGGGGTATTTCCTCCTCGGTCATTACCTGCGGAATTCCGATTTTTTGGCAACTATGAAGGGACTCCTCTACTTCATATGTGCCGCAGCTTATGGATTCACTGTTTTCGCCGTCTATGCTGCCGCTGCACGACCTGACTGGCCGAACCAGATCCTCTCGAGTGCCGCAGCTCCGCATACCCTCTTGTTCGCTGGAAGCCTGTTTCTCATCTTCAAGAATGGATCGTGGACGCATTCACCCATCCTGACGCTAGCAAGCGATCTCTCCTACGAGGCCTACCTGGCACACGCGCTCTTTAACCAGTATATGCGTGCGCTCTTTGGCGAGTATCTCGTGGGAAATCCCGTGACAGGCATGTTGCTCTATTTTCTGTCGACTGCAGTACTTACTTATTTGTTCGTCTTTTCCTACAAGCAGCTATTCAGGGCGTTTTCTTTCTCTCGGGCACAAAGAGAAACAACCCTTTAATAAAGAAGCCACTGTCCCTTGCCACACGCAATGACGTAAGCTCCCCGTCAAGGAGACATCGGTAAAGTAGAGTTTTCGGCTCCTTGACCTGCATCCCGGCGTCGACCTCCTTGAGCATTGATGATCCGGCTGACAGGCTGCCCCGGCGTCCACAAATCCGTTCTCGCCCGGTGGTTTACGCCGGTGCGACGGCATAGCGCGGCGATGAACGTATTCACCCGATCACCCTAACAGACGCAGGCGCAGCAGTTTTTGCGCCAGCGCGTAGATATCCTTGCCGCTGCGGGCGCGGCGGAGGCCCAGAGCAACGACGATGACGATCACGCGGCTCCGCTCCACCTTGTAGAGCACGCGGTAGCGCTGGCCGACAGCCCTGATGCTGCGATAACCGGCGAGATCGCCGAGAAGCGGTTTCCCCTGCTTCTCGGGATCCTTCGCCAATTCGTCGACCCGGGTGAGCAGCAGCGCCTGCACGCGCCGATCGGTGATCGTGGCGAGCAGGCTCTTCGCCTCCCGCGTCCAGAGGACGGCATAGGACCGGTCGGTCACAGGCCCAGTTCCCGCTTCACCTCCGCCGACGCCGTCAGCCGGCCCGCTGCGGAGTCGCGGACGCCCCGGCGCAGGGCCTTCATCAGCTCGGGATCGCCCATGACCTCCAGGGTCTCGAGCAGGGACTCGTAGAGATCCCAGGAGAGCACCGCGAGCACCGGCTTGCCGCGCCGGGTGACGGCCAGCGCGCCAAGGTCGGGCGACTGCGCCAACTCCTCCGGCAGCGAGGTCAAACGCTTGCGCGCGTCGATCATCCCCATCGTCATCGTCATCATCCGCACCTCCGTACTTCAGAAGGTACCTGAATGCGTACGCATGTCAAGAACGGCGCACCCCAACGGCTGAGCACAGCCGCCGATCTGCTGTGACGCCTGCTTGCGAAGTCGTCAAAGATCCCCCGATCAAGGCCATTGGTATTACAATGGAACCAGCTATGAGCCTGCTCCCGGTCCACGCCGTCGCCCTCGCGTCCGACCTCCCCCCCGGCGCGCTTGCCGATCTGCTGCGCGGGGTCATCGGCGCCGACTCCGCCCTCCCCTTCGCCGGGTCGGTCTCGCCGGATGCGTTCGTCGTCACCCGCATGAACGAGTACCGCAGCACCTTCATGCCGCGGCTCTCCGGGGCGATCGCCGCGACGCCGGGCGGCGGTTCCCGCATCGCGCTGCGCCTGCGCCCCCCCGGCACGACCGTCGCGTTCATGGCGATCTGGCTTGCGTTCCTCGCCGCCGCCGCCGCGCTGATCGTCGCCGCGCACGCCCAGGGCGCCGGCGGCAGCCTCCTGCTGCTGCTCGCCCCGGCCGGCCTCGCCGCCTTCTCCTGGTTCCTCATGACCAGGGTCTTCGCCACCGACGCCGGGTGGGCCGTGGAGCGCCTCGCCGAGGCCGTGCCGGCGCTGCGGCCGCAGGCGCTCCCGTGAACGCAGGAACTTGTACCCCCCCCGCTGCATCTATGGTACGAAAGAGAACATGAAAATCGTGATCGACGGGCCCCGAGCCGCTAAAGGAGACGTGATGGCCGCCATGAGAAGATCGTTCTGGATGAGCATCGTGGCAGCCGCCGCGCTGGTCGTGTTGTTCAAGGTCGCGCCGCTGCCGGCGTTCGGCCCCGGGGCGGGCGCCAGGGCCGGCCTGCCCGCCGGCCACGAGAGCACCTCGCAGAGCGTCGCGAACCAGGCCTTCATGTACATCGACGCCTTTTACGTCGAGCCCAAGCGCGTGACGCCGCTCAAGCTGCTCGAGAGCGCGTTCCGCGCGATCGAATCGCAGTACCCGGAGGTTCTCGTCGATCTCTCCGCGGACAAGAAGACCGTCACCGTTTCCGCGCGCGGCTTCGACCGCAGCTTCGACCTCTCGGGCCTCTCCGGCAGCGCGGACATCGCCCGCGCGATCGACCAGGTGGTCGACTTCGTCGCCGAGCGCCTGGGCGCCGACGTCGAGAAGGAGAAGCTGCTTTACATGACGGTCAACGGCGCGCTGCGCGAGTTGGACCCGCACACCAACATCTTCAGCATGAAGCACTTCAAGGACTTCAAGACCAGCACGAGCGGGAGCTTCGGCGGCATCGGCTTCACCTTCAACGCCGCGGACGGGGAGCTGACGATCGTCTCGCCGATCCCCGACACGCCCGCCTCGCGCGCCGGCCTGCAGAGCGGCGACAAGATCGTCTTCATCGACGGCGTGCCGACCACGAACATGTCCTCGGACACCGCGGTCGGCAAGATGCGCGGCGAGCCCGGCACCGCGGTGACCCTGACCGTGGCGCGCGAGGGGTGGAGCGAGCCGCACGACTTCCCGATCATCCGCGAGATCATCAAGATCGTCAGCGTCGAGAGCCGCCTGCTCACCGGCGACGACGGCCCGCCGGTGGTTTACGCCCGCGTGAAGAACTTCCAGACCGACACCAGCGCCGAGCTGGCGGCCGCGATCCGCAAGCTCGAGACCCCGGGCGCCGCCGGCGTGATCCTCGACATGCGCGACAACCCGGGCGGCCTGCTCGACGAGGCCGTCAAGCTCGCCGACGGCTTCCTCGACGAGGGCGCGATCGTCTCCACGCGCAACCGCACCGGCCGCGGCAAGGTCGAGTCCGCGGGCCGCAGCGACAAGCCCTTCACCCGCCTGCCGCTGGTGGTGCTCATCAACCGCGGCAGCGCCTCGGCCTCCGAGATCGTCTCGGCCGCGCTGCAGGACAAACGCGCGCTGCTCGTGGGCGAGCGCACCTTCGGCAAGGGCTCGGTCCAGCAGGCCTTCCCGCTCTCCGACGGCGGCGGCGTGCTGCTGACCGTCGCCCAGTACCTCACCCCCGGGGACGTGAGCATCCAGTCGATCGGCGTCGAGCCGGACATCGCGCTCGAGCCGGTGCTCGTGACCCCGGAGCGGCTCCAGCTGAGCGCGGTCAAGAGCCACATGGGCGAGGCGGACCTCGAGAACGCCTTCTCGACCTGGGGCAACGCGCACCGCTCGGCCGTCGCCTCGCTGCGCTTTTTGCGCACCGAGGAGCGCGACCACGAGATGCAGATGAGAAAGCGCGACGAGAAGGAGCGCCGCGAGCCGACCGAGCAGGAGAAGGCCGTCAAGCTCGCCGGCGAGTTCGAGATTCGCCTGGCGCGGCGCATCCTCGCCGCCGCCAAGGGGCGCCCCGACGCCGCAACGCGCGCCGGCCTGCTCGCCGCTGCGCAGGGCACCCTGGCGAAAGCCGGCCCCGAGGAGGAGCAGAAGATCGGCGCCGCGCTCACCGCCCGCGACATCGACTGGTCGGCCGGGGACGCCGCCGCCGGTGCGACCGCCAAGCTCGTCGCCAGCTTTCCGCAGGGGCTGACGCTCAAGGCCGGCGAGAAGACCGGGATCACCGTCGCGGTCACCAACACCGGCAGCGAGACGCTGCACCGCGTCTGGGGCCGCTCGGACTCCACGAACCCGCTGCTGAAGAACCTCGATTTCGCCTTCGGCGCGATCGCCCCCGGCCAGACGCGCGAGTTCACGGCGCCGTTCGAGGTCCCCGGCGCGGTCGAGGAGCGCTGGGACACCCTGTCGCTGAACCTGCAGGCCGCCGGCGCCAGCGCCGTGTCCGTCGCGGGCGGCAGTCTCGAAACCAAATCGCGCCCGGCCCCGGAGTACGCCTACCGCTACACGCTCGCCGACGAGAATCTTCAGGACAAGAGCAAGAGCGGCGACGGGCGCCTCGAGGCGGGGGAGCGAGCGAGACTCCAGGTGGAGGTGACCAACCGCGGCAAGGCGGAGAGCCCGCTGCTGGAGGTCAACCTCAGCTCCGACGACAAGGAGGAGCTCTATCTCGAGGACGCCCGCCGCAAGGTCGAGAAGTTCGCGGCCGGGGCGACCCAGCCGGCGCCGCTCTCCTTCAAGGTGATCCGCCCGCTCGAGTCCGGCAAGGTCAAGATCGGTCTGAGCTTCTCCGACCGCACGGCCGGGGGCTTCTTCATGGACTGGTTCGAGATCCCGACGAACACCCCCTACCCGGCCGCCGTCTCGCGCGCGGCGCCCCAGATCGCGCTGGCCGAAGCGCTCCCGCTCGTGACCGATGCGGCCTCGGTCACGCTGAAGCTCAGCGCGACCGACGACGGCAGCGTCAAGGACATCGTCGTCTACCGCGGCGACAAGAAACTGACGTACTCCCGCAACCGCGCGGGCGCCGCGCCCTTCCCGCTGACGCTGACGGTGCCGCTCGAGAGCGGCTCGAACCGGATCGTGGTCATCGCCCGCGACGACAAGGACATCCCGGCGCAGAAAGTCTTGTACGTCCACCGGCGCTCGACGGACGCCGTGGCTGCGGCCACGCCCGCCGCGAGCGCGAAGCCGGCCCAGCAGTAAGACGCGGCCGAGAGGGGAGAGGTATCGTGACCAAGATCGGGCTGGTCGGGGCGCTCGCGCTCCCGCTGCTGCTCGCACTGACCGCGCGACGCGCGGAATCCGCCACGAAAGAGGAACTCGCGATCTTCGCGGGGGGATGCTTCTGGTGCATGGAGTCCCCGTTCGAGAAGGTCGACGGCGTGAGCGCCGTGATCTCCGGGTACACCGGCGGCGCGAAGGAGAACCCGACCTACCAGGAGGTCTCGGCCGGAAAAACCGGCCACGCTGAGGCGGTGCAGGTCCGCTTCGACCCCGCCAAGGTCAGCTACGAAAAGCTTCTCGAGATCTTCTGGCGCCAGGTCGACCCCACCGACGCCGCCGGCCAGTTCGTCGACCGGGGAAACCAGTACCGCGCCGCGATCTTCTATCTCACCGACGAGCAGAAACGGCTCGCCGAGGCGTCGAAGGAGAAACTCGCGGCGACGCACCGCTTCGCCAAGCCGCTGACCACCGAAATCGTGCCGGCCGGGAAGTTCTGGCCCGCGGAGGAGTACCACCAGGACTACTACAAGAAAAACCCCGTCCGCTACAAGTACTACCGCTGGGGCTCGGGGCGCGACGAGTTCCTCGACAAGGCCTGGGGGAAGGACCGCAGCGCCGCCGACATCGAGCAGGCGCCCAAGGCCGTCGCCTGGCACTCCTTCGCCAAGCCCGCGCCCGAGGAGCTGAAGAAGCGCCTCACCCCGCTGCAGTTCGAAGTCACCCAGCGCGAGGGCACCGAGCCGGCCTTCAAGAACGAGTACCACGACAACCACCGCGAGGGGATCTACGTGGACGTCGTCTCGGGCGAGCCGCTCTTCTCCTCGCGCGACAAGTACGACTCGGGCACCGGCTGGCCGAGCTTCTCGCGTCCCCTGGAGCCGGGACTGGTCGTCGAGCGCACCGACCGGCACCTCTTTTCGGAGCGCACCGAAGTCCGCAGCCGCTACGGCGATTCGCACCTGGGGCACGTCTTCACCGACGGGCCGGCGCCCACCGGCCGCCGCTACTGCATGAACTCCGCCGCGCTGCGGTTCATCCCCAAGGAGCAGATGGAGAAGGAAGGCTACGGCGACTACCTGCTACTCTTCGGCGCAGGTCGATGAAAAAGGCCCATCTGCTGCGTTACGCTCATCCCTCCTCACTGCGGCGGCCGCCAGGCCGCCTCATGCGTCGGGTATTCGCAAGCCTTGCAGCTGGACCTTTTTGATCGACCTGCGCCTGTTTGCGTTCCCGATATATCACGGTGTCTTGCGTGCCCCGACCGTCGCTCCGCACTGGGGCAGCGGGCCGGCCGGGTCCTCCATCGAGCCGAGCCAGATGACCGCGACGTTGCGGTAGATGCCGACCCCCAGCGCCTCCCAGCGGCTCCCCTGCCACTTCCCCTCCTCGAGGATCAGCGCGTTGTGCTTCGGGCTCTTCTGCCAGGTGTTGAGCACCCGGTACGGGAACACCTCCGAAGCCGACGTCCAGTAGACGTTCTCGTACCCGACGTCGGCGTAGAGCCGGTTGGTGATCTCCCGCGGCTTGCTGAGCATGCGCACCAGGTAGGCGTGATCGGCCGTGTAGCAGACCGGCGTCCAGAACCCCGTGTTCGACCAGCTGTGCAGGTTGCACTCGAGCCCGCGCTGGTCTCTCCCCAACTCCGGGTGGTTCTCGGAGAGGTCGATCGCGTGAATCCGCGCCACCTTGTTGAGCGAGCGGGAGTTCCTGATCGCCGGCATGTGCCTGGCGACCCGGTAGGCATTCAGGTCCTGGAACAGCTCCGCCTCGTCCGGCGAGAGGCAGGAGAAAGCGCCCCGCTCCGCCAGGACGTTGGCAATCAGCACTTCGTCGGCGCGTACTGCGCTTGCCGTGCAGAACGCCAACGCGACGCCCATCCCGACCCCGACCCCTGCGGCGACGGCGCGCAGACCGCGGCGCCACGTTACGAAGCCGGTGTCGATACGTGGACCCGGTCTGGCCGTGAACGCCACGGTCAGACCCGCTTGCGAATAACCCTTCGCCGCCCGCGCTTGAGTTTGTAGATTTCGAAGAGGCCGATGAGGCCGAGGCATCCCAGCCCCGCGCTCATGTACATGAACGTCGCGGCCTCCGGGACCTCGGACGGGTCTTGCGGTGGCGGGGGACGATCCGAGTCGTCGGCGCGCTCGATCAACCGGTTCAGATCCGGGGCGTCGGCCTTGACGTAGTCGTTGCAGCAGTAGGTCCGCACCCAGCGCTCCCCGTCGGTGATGTAGCCGTCGCCGGCTGGGAGCTTCACGATCTTCCTGCCGGTGCGGATGACGTCGTTGTTCCTGAACGTCACGAAGGTCGTCATCGCCTCTTCGTTCCGGCCCATCCGCGCCTGATCCCACTTGAAATCGGCGAAGTGCTTCGCCAACACCGGGTCCTCGTCGACGATCCGCCGGAAATCGGCGATCGAGTGAACGCTGTTCTTCGTGCACAGCCCGTACCACTTGTGCGAGATCTCGCTCGTGGCTGCCACCGGCTCCCGCGGCGCCTCCAGCGCCTGCTGGACCGCCACGGCGACCTGCCGCTTCACCTCCACCGGCGAAGGGCGCTTCTCCACGAAGTAGAAATTCATCAGCAGCGAAACCCCGAGGAGGGCCGCCAGCAACAGAAACAGGATGATCAACCAGAGACGCCGCTTCTTCTCCGGCTGCTCGATGTCGCCTTCCGCCCGCTTGCGTTTCGCCTTCAAGATGTTGAACATGACGACCACACTCCTGCGTTGTCGTTCACTGAACGTCCAGCCACGTTGATGGCCCGTCTCGTCATAGGCGTTAAAGACCAATCCACAACGGCCACATCATACCCCCGGCCAAAAAGAAAAACAATGCGCGCAACGGGGAATTCAGGCATTGCATTATACGTTCACTTGTTCGATCATACGTATAACAAGGAGGGTTTGTGCAGCGTTTGCCGCTCGAAACACAGACCATGTACGCCGAACTGCTGGAGCAGTTGACGGCGCTGGCCGCGCGCCGGAGTATCGGCAAGGCGCCCGGCAGTTTCGTGAACAAGACGATCAAGGGGCAGGACTACTGGTACTTCCAGCACTCCGAGCCCGGCGGCATCCAGCGGCAGGTCTATGTTGGCAGCAAGGACGCCGCGCTCGACCGGGTCGTCGCCCGCTACCGCGAAGACCGCGCCGCGCTCCGGGACGACAGCGCGTCCGTGGAGCGGCTCTGCGCCATCCTGCGTGCCGGGGGAGCACTCGTGACCGACTCGCCCTCGGCCCGCGTCCTGAAAGCCATCGCCAACGCCGGCGTCTTTCACCTCGGCGGCGTGCTGGTCGGCACGCACGCTTTTGTCGTCCTCGGCAATCTCCTGGGCGCTTCCTGGTCCGGCGCCGCGCTGCGGACACTCGACATCGACCTCGCCGCACATTCGACCCTCGACATCGCCCTGCCCCACCTCGAGGGAGACCTCCCCGGTGTGCTCGAACAGCTCGAGATGGGCTTCCTGCCGGTCCCTCCCCTCGATCCCCGGCGACCGTCCACCTCGTTCAAGGTGCGCGGCGCGGGGTTGCGCGTCGACCTCCTGACACCCGCGACCGGCAGCCGCTCAACCGCTCCGGTGCTGATTCCCCGGCTTCGCGCCGCCGCACAACCGCTGCCCTTCCTCGATTTCATCCTCGAGCGACCGGTGCGCGGCGCGGTCATCAACGGGGGGGGCGTTCTCGTGAACGTACCGGACCCGGCCCGCTTCGCGCTCCACAAACTGATCGTGGCGGGCGAGCGCGACGCAGCCCTGCACACCAAGCGTGAAAAGGATCTGCACCAGGCGGCCCAACTCCTCGCGCTCCTGGTGCACGAACGCCCCGGCGACATCAGGATCGCCTGGGGCGAGATTCAGAAGCGCGGCCGCGGTTGGCAGCGCCGCGCCACCGACGGCCTGGCGGCAATCGAGGGGATCGACCGGGCAACCGCTGCTGCAGTGAAAGCCCTGCTGGTGAGTTGACCAGTGAGCGACGAGAATGCAGCGCTTTGCCGTTTGGTCAAGACTTTTGTGCTTTGTGCTGCCGAATAGTCGTATTCAATGCGCTGGCTGGCGCACGCCTTACTTCGGCAGGAACTCCCGTATCGCCGGGTAGGCGCTCTTCGTGAAATCCGCCGCGACCGTCTGCGCCAGCGCCTCGTCGGCCCTGCTCCCCGGCACCGAGATCCTGACGAACGCCGCGTCCCGCCGGCGCCACCGCAGCGACGAGGTCACCTGCGCCAGCTTCAGCAGATACTCGCTGGTCAGCGCCTGGTCTCGCACCTGGTACCAGTAGGTGAATAGTTCGCTCAGCCCGCCCTTCTGATAGACCGCCCGCACGGCCGCAATGGACTTCCCGCCCCCCAGGTCGATCCGCGTCGGCACGCTCGAGACCTGGTACCACCCGCTCCCCGGCAGGCAATTCTTCGGCGAATGGATCTCCCCGCTCGCCGGCCCCCCGCCGTGATAGCCGACGTACAGGCGCACGCGGCTGTTGTCGTGGTCGACATAGGTACGGCTCAGATAGTCGATGGGCCGCAGCACGTCGAGCGTCGGCTGGTCGAACGTCTCCTCGCCGACCATCCGCCACTCCCCGATCTCGCGCGGGAACTCCGCGAACGGCCGGTTCAGCGGGACGACCAGGTCGGCGTGCAGCGCGACGAACGCGCCGGCGGCGCAGAGCAGCACCCCGACGATCAGGTAACGATAGCCGCCGCCCCGCATCACGCCATCCTCCACACCAACATTCCCACTGCGCACAGCATCACCAATCCCGCCCGTCGCCCCGCCGTCACAACTCGACGGGCTAGAACTTGATTACCCTCATCCCCAGATCGTGCGCGCTGGCGGCCATCACCCGATCTGAAGTGGCAAGCCGATCGGCGCCGATCTCCTGGGCGATCACCAGATGCATGGCGTCGAGCGTACGAAGCGGGTGCTCCCCGAGTGCGCCGAGCAGATTGATCGCTCCGGCAGCCAACCCCTCGGGCAACGGGTGGCAGAGCAGATGATTGCAACGGATGTCCTCGCTGAAGGTCGCGAAGATCTTCGACTCCATCCCGGCGTCGATCTGCTTCTCCCGCCGGTGTCGCGCCAGCAATGATCGCATCTCGACGCGCGTCAGGTCGCTGATGGCCACCGGTCCGTGCTCGAGGATAAACTGTTCAACCTCGGTGGAAAGCGCCTCATTGAGATACCACTTCGCCAGCGCGCTGGTATCGAAATATACCTCTGAATTCATCGCGCGTCGCGGTCCTCGCGCAGCAACTCCTCGCTCGGGATGCGCAGCGGCGGCATCATCCCCCGCAGGTCTGCGTGCGAAGGCATTTTCCGCGACGGTTCGGCGGATTGAACGCGCGCGATCACCCGACCGTGCCGGGTGATAAGGACCTCCCCTTCGATCTTGAGAAGCGCGTCCAGATGCGTCAGCGATTGCCGGGCTTCACGGATAGATAATTTTTTCATTTTTGCCCCCGTACTGTTTTTGTGACACACTACGATCGCTGTGTCAATTGTAGCACAGTACTCGGAAGATTCCCGCAGAGGTATCAGCGCGCACAAGGCCCTGCTGCCGGGGGAAGTATTTGAATAATCTAAAGGGCATCGGTAGAATGCCAACGTAGAGGAGGGCGTGGCATGAACACCATGAGTAAGGCCGAAATCCTTAAGCTGAGTGTCTCAGAACGCATAATGTTAATCGAAGATATCTGGGATAGCATCGATGAAGTGCCGGAGGAGATTACTCTTTCGCAAGCCCAAGAGATCGAACTCGACGCCCGTCTCGACGCTTATCACAAGAATCCGGCGGAAGGATCCCCTTGGGCAATGGTAAGGGACCGCGTTCGTGCTGGCCGCGCCTCATGATCTGATTATTCTTTGAATACCAGCAAAAGGTATCTTAGAATAATCCTGTGGGAAAATACGCGAAGCTCATCCTAAGGATACTGAGCGGGCAATCTGACGCCAATATTCCTTTCGATGATTTGTGTAACCTCCTTCAGGGCATTGGTTTTGATATGCGCATCCGCGGAAGCCATCATCTCTTTCGCAAAGAAGGCATAGAAGAGAAGATCAACCTTCAGCAAGAGGGAAGCAAAGCTAAACCGTACCAAGTCCGGCAAGTTCGCTTTGTTATCCTGAAATATCACCTTGGAGGTGAATGGTAATGGATAAATACGAGATAATTATTTTCTGGAGCGAAGAAGACAAGTCCTTTATTGCGGAAGTGCCAGAACTTCCCGGTTGTATGGCGCACGGCGATTCTCACCAAGCCGCTCTCGTACAGATCAAGGATGCAATGGAATTGTGGATTGCTACCTCGAATGAATTCAACGACCCGATTCCGAAACCTAAAGGCCGAAGATTGGTCTACGCCTAAGAAATCACTCCCCCCTCTGTACCAGCGCGCCGACCCCGACCAGCATCGCCATCCCGAGCAGGAAGATCGCCAGCCCGGCGAACTCGTGGAAGAAGCCCTTGGCGACGTCCGCGCCCCAGAACTGCGCCAGGATCCCCGTGATGACCACGCGGAGGATGTTATTGAAGATCGCGATCGCCAGCGCTGCCACGACGATCAGCAGGCGCCTGGCCGCCGACGTCGTCGTCAGCACCGCATAGGCGATCCCCAACGCCAGGAACGAGACCAGCGAGCGCATCCCGCTGCAGGCGTCGGCGACCTCGAGCGTGACGTTGGGGAACATGATGATATTCCCCTCCCGGACGACCGCGATCCCGACCAGCTTGAGCACCCAGACCGAGACCTTCGTCACGAACAGCTTCAGCGGGAACGCCGCCGCGTCGTAGACGATGTACGGCAACGGCACCATCAACAACAGGTACCCCAGCGGCAGCAGCAGCAGCCGGAAGACCTGCAGCCCGAAGAAGTAGAGCACCATCCCGGCCAGCAGCGGCACGAGCGACGAGCGCATCGTGAAATACTCGAACGCCAGCTTGCCGAACGCCAACTGCCCGAGCGCCAGCAGGATGACGATCAGGCCGGGGTTCCAGGGAGCCACCGTCGCCGTCCGCAACTGGTCGCGCCGCAGATACACGAGGAACCCGGCGATGACCGGGACGAGAAAGCCGTGCGAATAGTTCGGGTCGTCCCACCACTGGTCAGCCATGCTCCGGAGGATGGGGAAGTAGACGGCGAACAGGAGGCACACCGTGCCTAGGAGGTGGAGGCGATATCGACGCAGGGCTTCCGGCATATTCATAGTTTCAGCACTCTTGAATTCCCACTCTATACATTACTGAGAGGCAGATCCAGCCCCGGCAGCTGCGATATGCTGATCCAGTGGAAATGTAGGGATGGGTGCCCCAAGAACTGGCGGTCTTCCAAAAAAACTATACTTGGTGAGATACACAGCCATCTTAACCAGTTCAAGCACCTTGCCCTTCATGCGGTGGAGTCTATACGTTGGCACCCCGATTGCGCGTAGCGCAGGTCCCTTCCCAGCAAAAGCCTTGCGAAATGCCCACATTGCCCGCGGCGTGTGGTAATCAGTGGTAATGATGATCAGTCGATGCATCGGATGGGCGTCGTCATACCTTTTCACCGCGAGTGCATCATACATCGTTGCGCTCGCGTAGAACGGCAATTTAACGATTTTCTCCCGCGGTACGCTTGCCCCGACCAGATACTCCTCGGTCCACTCAACCCCATAGAGATTGCGCCTATACTGTGGCGACCAGGATGAAAAGACTCCGTCGTTCGTCAGCAGAATTCGTTCGGCCACCCCATCGCGAATGAGCGCAGCCGCCGTCGGACCTCGCTCTTTTATATTCCCCGCCAACAGAACTAGCGCATCAGCCTCCACGAGCGAAAGCGGCACCTTGTTGCAGTTGAATGACAAGGTAAGGAACACCAAACCGATAACCATTATGGCCAGTGAAAGACGCTTCATTCCCAGACCATACCTTGGCTCACTGACGCTGCTACGGTAAAGCGAGAATAGCTTGCGCTAGTTTGCTAGTGAACGCTGCTCGCCCATTCTCGTTCAAATGGAAACCGTCAGCGAATTGGTCAGGTTGCGTGTCGGAAGAGGGCAAGGGGAGTATACCTTGCATGCCGGAGCGGGCCACAGCATCGAGGACGGCCTTTTCGTCAAGAGCCAGAAGCGGGCTGCTCCCTGATGGGGGGATCACAAGGTGAATGGGGACAGAGTAGTCCCGGCTGAGCTCGGCAATCTCGTCTGCACGCTTACGAAGCAACTCGCTGCGGGTAGCCGCCGTACCCGCACCGGCGGCACCGGTGTACCGTGCAAACTTACCCAGCAACCTCTCCAAACCCGGTATCATTCTCAGCGACACCTGCTTTCGAAACTCGCTCCGTAGCGCGTAGAAGACGCTGTATCGTGCCAACAGCAAGCCAGAACCGATTGTAGGATGAAGTTGCGCAGTCTGCATCACGGCAGGCAGATCATTTGTGCGCATGAGATATCGTGCAAAATAGTCGCCACGTGTTGTGCTTGCCGAAAAATTCCCTGGGGAGAGCATCAAGAGAGCCACATCAGGGTGCGACCCCTCCTCGAAGAGACGCCGCAAGCCGAAATGCCAGTCAAGATAACTTGTATTTTCCACAACGAAGCGCTGGATGAGCCAGCGGTGCTGGGTCATACGTACTAGGTCAGGGACATCCACACCCTCCAGCAAGAGCGAATTTCCCACTAAGAGAAGCGTTCGCTGTCTCTGCGCCGCCCCGCGACGCAATGCAAGCGCAGCAACACGTTCGCCCTCGACACGACGCTGTACCTTGCTAGCGGGGTTCACGAGCAACCTTGCGCCCGATTCAACCACCACCAGCCACACCAAGAGCGATGCCAGGAGCAGTGCAATAGCGCCATTGGCCGAGCGTGGATTAGAACTGGAAGTAGATAAAGGCATTTACTTGATTGGCAGCAAATATAGTGATTACGCCGGCAAGGCCCATGGCAGTAGCGACGCGGACCGGATGGGAAAGCCGGGCAAAGGGGTACTCTTCCAGCCGTTTCTCCAAGAGTAGATCGAGCAATATCATGGGCAGCGCAAAGACCGCGAGGTAGAGCAGCGCCGTGCCATGCTCGGGGCGCCAAGCCCACACGCCAGCGCCCCCGAGCAGCGCGACTGCGTCGCGCACCGATGCGGCGCGAAAGAACACCCATGAGAAACACACCACGTGGAAGATCACAATACGACGCAGCCAAATGATTCTACAGTTCGAAGTATATCGCTTTGCCGTCTCTCGATATCCAACCTTGCTTCGCCACAACTTTTCAAGGGACAGCCAGCAACCGTGAATCCCACCCCATAGCACAAATGTCCAATTTGCTCCATGCCATAGTCCACCGATCAGCATCGTGAGCATCAGGTTGCGGTAGGTGCGTCGCTCGCCATCTCGGTTGCCCCCAAGAGGGATGTAGAGGTAATCACGCAACCAGGTGCTCAAGCTAATGTGCCAGCGTCGCCAGAAGTCCTGAAGACTGCTCGCCAAGTAGGGTTGTCGGAAATTTACCATAAAGTGGAAACCCATAAGTTGAGCAGAGCCACGAGCAATGTCACTGTAGCCGCTGAAATCGCCATAAATCTGCCAAGCAAAGGCATAGGCAGCAATAGCCAGCACCGAGAGACTGGGAGGACCAAGTTGGCCTCCAAAGGCGCCGTTGGCAAGCAGGGCGCAATTGTCTGCAATCACGCACTTTCGAAAGAGCCCAGTCACGATTAGTAAGATCCCATCGAAAAACTTCTCGGAGTCGTAGGTTCGCGGGCTCTGGGTTTGTGGTAGCAGATGCGACGGTCGCTGAATGGGACCAGCGATGAGGTGCGGGAAGAGGCTGATAAATAAGGCATAGTCCAAAAGCGAGTCTGCTGGTTGCATCTTCTTGAAGTAAACATCCACGATATAGGCGAGCGCTTGGAAGGTATAGAAGGAAATCCCCAGCGGCAGAATTATTTGCAGCGTTGTTGGGGAGGCGGATATTCCAATTGACCTAAGCACTGTAGCGAGGGATATCGAAAAAAGTTGATAGTACTTGAAAAATCCGAGAAATCCAATGTTGATGCCTATCGAAAGAATCAGAAGAAGTCGCCTGCGGAAGACATTGTCAGAAATGGCGATTAAGCGGGCACAATAATAATCAACCACCGTGGAGATGAAAATCAGTGAAAGAAAGCGCCAGTCCCACCAGCCGTAAAAAAAATAGCTCGCCAGCAACAACATCCAGTTTTGCGCTTTGTGCTCTAAGCGCCAGTAGATCGTAATGATTATTGTGAGGAAGAGTATATATATCGGCGTATCAAATAACATGGGGGCACCGTTATTATCGCTACTAGTAATCAGGCGTCAATCGTCAAAGACATGATCGTCGATGATCGTGTCCGCAAAATCACGCATGATATTTCTGCAAGGGGACAATTTTTCAAGAGACACGAAGCCAATTTGCGCCGTACGCCTCTGCCTACGCGATTCCTTTGAGCACTGCTACGATCCGCTCGGCCGCATTTCCGTCTCCGTAAGGATTATTGACCATGCTCATCGCCCTGTATGCACCGTCGTCGCGCAGGAGTAGCTCTACTTCCTTCACGATCTTTTGCCTTTCCGTACCGACTAGTTTTACTGTCCCCGCGGTCACTGCTTCCGGCCGCTCCGTCGTGTCGCGCAAAACCAGCACCGGCTTTCCCAGAGACGGTGCCTCTTCCTGCACGCCTCCAGAATCTGTAATGATAAGGTGTGCCCGCTGCATGAGATAGACGAAGGAGAGGTACTCCACCGGTTCGATGAGATGGATACGGTCTGACTTCCCCTTGCCCAAGATCCTATTGACCGGCTCCTGAACGTGGGGATTCAGGTGCACCGGATAGAGTATCTCCACATCCTCGTGCGTCGACACGATCTCGGCCAGTGCATGACAAATGTTCTCGAACCCTATGCCGAAGTTCTCCCTGCGGTGCCCGGTGACCAGGATGAGACGCTTGTCCCGGTTCAGGCAGGAAAACTGCACCTCAAAGTTCGCGCACAATGCTCGATCGCACCTGAGCTTCTCGACAACCGAAAAGAGCGCATCGATCACGGTATTTCCCGTTACGGTGATGGCTGCGCCTGACACCCCCTCACGGATCAGATTTTCTTTGGCCTGCTCTGTGGGAGCAAAATGAAGGTCAGCCAGTACTCCAGTTACCCTGCGATTTATCTCTTCGGGGAACGGCGCATATTTGTTATTTGTGCGCAGCCCGGCTTCAACATGGCCTACGGCAGTTTTCCCATAGCTGGCAGCAAGGGCAGCTGCCATCGTGGTCGTGGTATCCCCATGAACGAGCACCACATCCGGCTGCTCTGTTTCCAGAACACTTTTCAAACCCCTCAATACTTGGCAGGTTACTTCAAAGAGGTTCTGGCCGGGACGCATAATGTCAAGATCATAGTCCGGCTCGATTGCAAATAGGCTCATAACCTGGTCAAGCATCTGCCGATGCTGAGCGGTGATGCAGACTCTGCTCTCAAACAGGGACGGGTGCCTCCCCAACTCCTTGACGACCGGCGCCATCTTGATCGCTTCCGGCCGTGTTCCGAATATTGACAGGATTTTTTTCATGGTTTCACCTGTTCATCGACTGGCCAAGCATCATTCACATCCTTGCGAGCAGGCTTGACCCACAAGGTCATCAGCGGTGGCGATTGTAGCTCCCCAACTCATTGCATTACAAAACACGTGGAAAAGTCGGGATTGATTTACTGCGAATTTGCGGACTCCCAAAGGCACTGCACTTCATTGTATACACAGACATCTTGACCACTCGTATATCTTACCCTTCAAACGATGAAGACCTGCTGTCGGCACACCTGCAGTCCTCAAGTCCGGCCCCTTCCGCGCGTTGGTTCACGGTAATGGGCCGCCCGAGACAACCCGACGCTCTCGCAGTTGCGCCACGCCGACAGGTTGTGCTTCCTTGACCTAGACTCCGACCTCCGCCTCCTTGAGAATCCCCACCATCTGCATCTCCGCAAATCTCTGTCTTTCATCAGAACCTCCTGACTGTAATCTTGCCAGAAAGCTCTACTTACGTACTGTCTCCTGAGAGAGGAAGCTTACGCTTGAACATGAGTGTTGCTTCCGAAAAAACAGGATATTCCCGAACGCAGGGCCAGCCAAGCGGATGTTTTTAAACCAGAATCGGTTAAATCTGTGGATGGCTTTACCGATGATCGATTTTGAGGAGAAGCGGTTATACAACTCAGTGAACTGGCCGGCTACCTGTTTCTCAACGAGCAACCCCATAGCGGCGAACTGCTCAATCATCCAGTTGACATTAGCCTGTCGCGACACCAACTTGCCAAATGAACCGGAAACCCAGTGCTCCTTACCTGAGTCAGTTTCTACCACCTGGGCCTTTTGTATGCCAAGAAAGCGCTTAATCCCTGATAACAACCGGGACTCTATTGAATCCATGTTACTTTCGCTGATGACCAATGTTCCACCCGGTTTGAGTACGCGGACAAGCTCCGCCATGGCCTGCCTGACTTCCGGGATATGCATCAGTACCCCCCAGCACAGGATACAGTCGTAGGTCTCATCGGCAAAGGACAATGCTAGAAGGTTTTCCCGCTGCAGCGAAATCTTGTCCTGAAAACCTTGGGCTTTGATATTGTCAGCCGCTCTTTTGAGGACACTTTCTGAAAAATCAACGGCAGTGATCTTGAAGTTGCGCTTAGCAAGCCGCAGGGAATAGTCGCAGATTCCACAGCCGGCATCCAACAGGCTCAATGTATCGGAGGATTCAAGGCTGTCGGCGATATATTGGATAGCCATATCATAGTATCGTGCATTTTCTGGCGTGCGGTAGGCGTTTTCCCAATTGGTATGGATGACGGCCCCCTGAAGTGTCCGTTCCAGTTGATGCGAATCAGGATTCATAGTTTCTCCCGTAACAACCTCTGCAAATCGATGACATAGTACTATCTCTAAGGACTTTAGGCCCGGCTTAGTTAGGTTTCAACTGGACGCAATGACGGTGGGGAAGGTCAACAATCGTTCTCGCCAAATGAACAGAAAGCCAACTCTAAAACTCTCCCGGAACGCGGTCAGAATAATTGCTACTATTGCGGTGCTTCCCATGAGGATGCGGCTCATGACTTGAACACTCCTTCGTCCTAGCCGCCTGCTCGACAGCTGCGCTGAAAGTTTCAGCAACACTTTTCCATGAATAGTGACTGGCCAGCTCGCGCCGTTTTTGCTTCAAATCAGGTGAATCTTCAAGCAAGGCGCGTTCAACACTTTGGGCGAAAGTCTCTACAGAATCGGCAATATAAACTAAGTCGCTAAATTTCAACACTTCAGGCAAAGGGGTAGACACAACCGGCAGCCCGCAGGCCAGATATTCCATCAATTTAAGAGGGTTTACACTCAGCGTCATATCGTTAATTACAAAAGGAATTAATGCGACGTCAAAACTTTCGGCGACCTTTGGAAGGTCTTCGTATGGGATTTTTCCAGCCAGATGAATGTTCTCGATGTTAGTCAATATCGAAACATCTGTGTCAACTGGTCCAACGAGCAGAAAAAGCCAATCTGGTCTCATGCGAGCAAGTTTGAGGAGAAGACCATAATCAACCCAAGCGCTTAATGCGCCAAAAAAGCCAATTACCCGCCTTGTTCCCCGCGGAACAGTTTGAAGCTCACCGCCAGCCGGCATATGAAAATGCTCATTGTCTACACCATGGGCGAGCAGTTTCGGGGTTGTACCGAACCGCGCCTTTTTCCGGCATAGTTCTTCGGAACTTGCGCAGACATAATCGACCTTCCGCAGCAGGGCTTCTTCCATTTCAGTCACTAAGCAACTGTCAACTCCAGGCCAATGCGTAAAATCATCTACGCAGTAGTACACGGAAAGCCGCTCGCATAATTCTCCGACGTAGTCAACTGCATTAGGCAAGGTCGTCAATACAATGGGATGCCTGAACTGAAAATGATCTGTAACCCGCTTTACAGAGCGCAAAACGCTCCTCTTGTTGCGCTCCCGGACAACGGCATAATTACTATAAGGCAGCATGAAGGGGCTAAGAATTGTCAGATTGTCTGGTAACTGCTTATGGTTTGTCTTGTGGGGCCTTAACCAGCCCTTTATCTTCTCGACACTGCGCTTGATATCATAAGCAGTGAATCTTGGGTTTCTCATGCCGATAGTGTTAACCCACAGTATTCTGTTGGTCGCCAAAAAGTGCTGCATGATGTGTTGGCAGCTGAACGGATGTCGCCCCCAATCGTCGGAAAAGACTATAAAGTCGCGCCCTGTTAGCATATCTCTATTCACGAGGTGCTGTTTTTCAAGAAGGTGTCTGTGGAGTTCCACCTGATCATGCGGTATTCCCTCGCGAGAACAACCGTAAAACGCCGGGGTAATGGCCTAGCAGATAGGTCAGATCCCGTCGAGATTGTGAAAATAGGGCAAGGAGGGTAGCCACATATACAATGGCCCCTAGAAGCACCTTGCATACGAGCTGCGGCCATTCAGCAAACACACCGTCGGTGACGCTCGACCATGCAGCCAGTCCCGCAAGCATCACCACTGCCGAGGTCGCCGCAGGGGTTAGGTTGAGTACAAACTCGCGCACTGTCGAGTTGGTCGCTCTCAGCCCAAGGTAAATAGTGTATAGGGCGATGGGAGGATATATACACCCCCAAGCCAAAGCCACACCTATTAACCCTGCGTACTCAGCCCCAATAAAAAATCCTGGGATCAGGAATAGAAAGCTGACCAAGTATATTCGAACTGGAAGGTGCGGCTTTCCCCGTGCATTCAGAAGGAAGGGCACCTGGACGGAAATGGATTTAAACAGCCCCATAATCGCGAGTATCTGCATCGGAACTACGGTAGCCTGCCATTTATCGGAGAGTACAACATGGACAAATTCGTTTGCCAGATAGATGAGACCACCCAGCAGAGGAAAGGATATCACCGCATAGGCTCGCGAAAAACTCCGGAAAAACTGACGCAGTTCGGCCGGGCTATCTTGGAGTTTCGCAAAGGCAGCGTACTGAATGCCACCTAGGAGTGAAGTAAGTCTTTCTACTGGCACGGTAGCCAACTGCATCGCCATAGTATAGGCCCCGACGAGGGGAGGGGAACAATACCTCCCAATGATTACCGCATCGAGACGCACGTATGAATAATAAAGAAACCGCCCCCCAACGATGCTCATGCCAAACTTGAGCAGTGGCCTTACCGTCGCATACGAAACTTTAAATGAGGGGCAGTACCTCGTTGCCCGCGATAACATAAATGTTGTCATGACACTTCTCGTCATCAACGAAACCACGAGACTCCAGACACCAAGACCTAGCAGAGCACAGGACAGTAACATGACAATTGCGCAAATATCGACGACAAAATCAATCTTAGACCGTACATCGAAACGCATATCCTTCGAAAGAAGGGCGTACTGGATAGTGCAGAAAGGATATGCTACGAAACTGATCGCGACAACTCGCAGGATCTTGGCCAACTGGGGGGAATGAAAAAAGTCTCCGATCCCAGGGGCACCGATAACCATTACAGCAGACAGCACAAAGCTATTAGCCATCGCAACCCAGAAGAGACCATCGACCTCTTCCGAGGTTATCTCTTTTCTCTGTATAACTACTGCACCTGCGCCGAATTCGGCCAAGTACTGGACAAACTCCGAAAAGATGCCTGCAATACCCATGAGGCCAAAATCACCTGGAGTTAAAATCCTTGCCACAACAAGCATGGAAACCCAGGACAAGGTCTGCGTTACAATCTTCGTGCTGCCCGTCCAGTAGACTCCCGATAGCGTCTTGCGTCCCAGATCATTCGTCATTTCGACAAATCTGCCCCACTGCTCCTGCGATCACTCATCATGATATTCTTGTGCAACCACAGGAGCGTTTCCCGCCACCCGTTGTCTCTTCCCCGAACAACACCAGAGTCGCGAAAGCCACGTAACGCCAATGTGCAACAGGACGCTCTAGTCAGCAGATGGCTTGTCCTCCTATCCAACCCCCAGAGCCGACTCACCTCATCCAGAAACTGCTGCAACAGCTCGACTAGCCTCGAGCTCATAGGTCCTTTAGACCAAAGGGGAATCCAGGCCCCTTGCTCAATAACGCCCAGCAACGAAATGCAGAAGGTAGTCGCATCAAACAGCGGATGATAGCTGGAACGGTAATATCGCCAATCAATGAGAAACAGCTTGTGCTCGTTCCAGAGGATGTTTCCCATCGTGAAATCGCCATGGCATGGCACTGCAGGTATCAATACGTCGCCCAACTCTTCAAGATCTGACTCAATCAGAGCGAGTGCG
>Ga0334722_10002194_pt1 | contig 22474 bp, 23 predicted proteins | sample C3_bottom_MG_FD_207210 | JGI IMG/M metagenome (GOLD analysis project Ga0334722, IMG submission 207210) | Sediment microbial communities from Yellowstone Lake, YNP, Wyoming, USA - C3_bottom | ecosystem: Environmental > Aquatic > Freshwater > Lake > Sediment | place: USA: Wyoming | collected... | reverse complement strand
CCAAATAATCTATCTTTAATTAATTCTTCTGAAACTCTTTTGAAATTATGGAGTTGACAGCGAGAACGAATAGTAGGAAGAATCTTTTGAAGTTCAGTAGTACAGAGAATAAATATTACATTCTTTGGAGGTTCTTCAAGCACTTTCAATAAAGCAGAAGCAGCTTGATTAGTCATTTGATGTGCTTCATCACATATTATAATTCTATATCTACCACCAGTAGCTACATACTGAACACCTTCTTGTATAGCTCTAACATCATCTATACCTCTATTTGTAGCCATATCAAATTCTTTAACATCAAACGAATTTCCCTTTATAATAGATATACAAGATTCACACTCATTACAAGGCTCAGAATCTTTAACTTCTCCTTTACAATTTAAAGATTTAGCCATTAATCTTGCACAAGTAGTTTTTCCTGTCCCTCTTATACCCGTAAACAAATAAGCATTAGCTAATTGCTTATTAGCTATTGAATTTTTTAATACTTCTACAATATTTTCTTGACCTATAATTTCTTGCCAAGTTTGAGGTCTATAATCTGTAGTCAAACTCATTAAAATTTCCTCATTTTACTGGTTACTTGAATATAATTAGATTAAAATTAAGAATCAAGTTGTATTTCTCTATCAATCTCTTCATAATTTTTATACATTATTTCGTGACCTTCTGATTCTAATATCTTAATAGCTTCTTTAGAATGCTTAGCTAATATTCCATCTACATATTTTATCTTATTATTTCTACTAATTTCTTTCACATCTTTAATCATAGGTATAACAACAATTCCTTTTGATTTTCCTTCAAACAATCTTGCCACCCTACCAGTACGCTGCTTTACTTTTCTCTCATTCTTTAACTTACCTAATATAATCCCAACATCCATTGAAGGAATATTGACATCTTCGTTGAAAACGGTACCTATAAGTATAGAAGGATTACCTTCTGCGAATTGCTTAAATAATCTTGTTCTTTCTTCTTCTTTAGTTCGTCCTGATACAGCTACACAATTATCTCCAAGCCATTGCTTTATTATATCCATTTGATCTCGTAACCATTCGCAAAATATCGCTACTTTATAACCTTCATTAGCATATTTTAATGCTAAATTAGCTATCATCTCATTAAATGCAGGATCTGCTAATAAATTCTTATAAGCTATAACAGCTTGAGAATGTTCATTATTGTTACTTACAAATTCATAAGCATGAACTTCTATTTTCGTTGCATAACCTTCTGCAATTAATTGCTTAGTATTTCTACTATAAATTACTTCTCCAATAGCTCCTCTTAATAAATAACCTTGAAGCGAATCTTCATCACCTACAGTTCCAGTTGCTCCAACTCTATACCACGCCGGTATGTTCATTGCAATACTGTACCAAGTATTTGCTGCACTATTTCTTAATTTACTCTCGTTTATGTGGTGCGCCTCATTGACTATCAAAAGTCCAACAGTGTCTTTATATAGCATAAATTGTGAATTATCAGTCTTAAATTTTGCCCAACAATTTTGAATATTTGCAACGACTATTGGATATTGATCGTAGTTATCCCGATCAATCATACCTACATTCTCTTCTCCAAACATCTCAACAAACTCGTTGTAAGTCTGCTGCTTTGAAGTTAAATCTATTGTTATACAAAGAGTCTTAACTCCAAGAGATACTATTAAATTTCCATAAAGCAGTGTCTTACCTCCACCAGTACCTATTTCGAGTAATCCATTTCCATATTGTTTGACTTCTTTAATTGGTTCTATTTGATAATATCTTAATTCATATTCTTTTTTATTTAGATAGCTATCAAATTCTGTACTGAAATTATATTGACCTTCTGGTTTATCTACTAAATATTCTATTTCATATTCATCACCGTTTTCTTCTAAAGCTTTAACAACTCTACCTAAAAATCCACTTGGAAAACTATTTTCTCCAAGATCATAGAATACCCAATTTTCTTCATGCTTAACTGGATATGTAGTTCTCATTCTACGCTTTTCATCAAAATATGAAAACCAAAAAGATTTACAATGAAGAACATTATCTATAATTTCTTGAGATAAACAAGGTTCAACAATTGTATAAAGAGGTTCGTATTTAAATAGATATTTCATTTCTTTAATCGTTCTTCTAAGAAGAATTTATTAGAAATAGCTAAGGGTCAATTAGCTCCACTCACATTTAATTTGTCGTTCATAGTTCGTTCCGCAACTGCGTTGTGCCTCTATACGTTATACGCAAGCGGCTCGCCGTGTTTTTGGTACAAGCTCATAACCAAGTTTATCGGCGAAGAATCTGAGATTCTCCAATTTCATGTGTGGGCTCGAATTGTTCAACGCATTCAAGATCATATACAATGCTCGCACATCACGGTCAGTTACCTTTTCACCGTTCGTTTTGATTTCGATTCTCATGGTTGTCTTTCTGAGGTCGCCGCCTGCGACTAACAAGGTCAAACAACGACGCTCCATTTGTTGATAGTTTTGTTAATTGTATTCGCTCCATGCCGTTGCTTCGGAAGAAATTGGTCGTTTGGTAGCTCGCAACGGCACGGCGTTGTTTGCCGAGACGTTATACGCAAGCGGTTGTCTGTTGAAAGTCTTTGAATACCGCCTGCTGCATAACATTGGCAACAAAGTCGGGCAGTTAGTCTGCCATCGCACGATTGAAATTCTCAATATGCTTCTCTGTCCAATTCCGTCGTCCGAGCTCAAGATCACTGAGAAACGATGCGCTTACATTCATCCGCCGTGCTGTTTCTCTCAATGTTAATCCATTCATTGTTCGTGCTTGTCTGCAAGATTTCCCAGTTGCTAACATATCAATCTTTTCTATTCGCATCCACCGCTTCACTAACTGCCCTAAATGCTTACTCATTCCGTTTCACTCCATTCCGTCGCACTTCTTTGTTGCCCGATCCGTTATACAACAGGCACGGCAGATGGTTCTTCCACCACACACTCACGCCTATATTGATAGCGTAGCATCAAGATCTCTCGCACTGCGGCAATCTTGGCATCACCTTCCTCTGTTCCACCGGTGAACCAGAATTGCTCAAATACTTCAAGGTTTCCTTCTCGGACTTTCGATGCAAGGTCAAGCAGTATCTTTGATAATTCTTCACAATCTTTAGCGGTCTGTTCTTTATGTTCAGCGAACGTGATCGGTTTGTCTTTTGCCATGTTGCCTTCGCTCCTTTTTCTTAGCCGCGCCCATCGTATAACACCGACAAACAGCGGCGTTCGTTATTTAGTTAGTGCTTCATCAGTTGTTCTCACTCAACCCGCTTAGCTGTTGTAGAAAGCGGGGTCAAGCGGGCTGCGCTGTTTGCGAGCACATTATGTGCCATTTGTAATGCCGCAAGCCTTTATCTCTTAGTCATGTACACAAGTCGCTCGAATGTTCTAATCAGTCCCGATGGTGGAGTCTCAACGTAAAACTTCTCCTGGTCGGCAATGATGCTTACTTCAAATCCTTCGTGTTCCATTCGTTTGGCAGTACTCCGAGCATCTTGTTCATCGGTTGTCGTTACCATTTGGCGATGCCTTGACATGGTGGTTCTCCTTTGTATTGTTTTGCTCGGACATCGTGTCCTTGCATACAAGTCCGGTCGTAATTCTATCTCGCCTATTCTTTAATTCTATATCTGTTCTCTTTCTAATTAATTTTATATAAGTTCCATGACCTATATAATTATTCTTGGGGCGGCAATTCTTCATTCGATTCACCCGTGATATTTGTATCTTCAATTTTAATTAAATCTTCACCAAAGAGTTTAAATACAATACAAGGAGGGCCACCTCTTTGTTTAGCTAATTTTATTTCTATTAAATCAGTCTCAATCGACTCGTCATAATATTTCTCTCGATATAAAAGAAATATTCCATCAGCATCTTGTTCCCAATGACCGCTTTCTCTTAATCCTGCTAGAGTTGGTTTTCTTCTTTCTAATTTCTTTTCATGTTCTAATCCTCTACCAATCTGGACTATTGGAACAAAACAAAATCCTAATCGCCTACTTAATATCTTTATCTTTTTATTTGCTACACCAATTTTAGCAAAACCTTTATCTCCACGAGATTCATATTCTTTAACTTTATCTGCTAAATCAACTATAACAACCCAATATTCAATATCTGGCCGTTCTTTCTTAGCTTGCATAACTTTACGACCAATAAAACCAAAATCTAAATGTTCAAGTTCTTCAAATTGCCATAGTGGCCAATTCTCTTTTGCTATTCTTTCATGTGCTAATTGACATTGAATATCTATCATATCCCCTTTTGTTCTATACCATATCTTTTTAAATCCTATACCAGTAATCAATGAATCTAGACGAGCTTGCTCCATCAATAATCTATTCTCTGGTGAAAAATCTAATACCCCAATTCCATTTGAGCACCAATAATATTTTAGATTAGTTTTAAAAATTGACTTACCCATACCTGGCCGACCGGCTATAATAACTAAATTTCCTGCATCAAAACCAATAACCATCGCTTCATTTAAATCATTATATGGGGTACCTATAAGTTTATAGGGTCTATCTGATGAAAACTGAATTTCTAATATATTCGATGATGAAATTTCTAATGAAGAAATATCACGAATTTTATATAAAGAAAAGAAATTAGTTGAAGTTTTATCTTCAACTACATCAATTTCTATTGAATCATCTTCAACTTGTTTCTGAATATCATTAGCAAATATTAATAAATTTCTTCGTCTTAATTTCTTTTCTAATATATCAATCGCTGAAATAACATCTGAATCAAAAGCTTCTTTCATTATTGAATCATACTCTTCATCATCTTTAATTACTTTTGTATCTTTAAATAAAGAATAACTAACAAGCTCATTTATTGTCATTCCTCTTTCAAATAAATTCTTTAATTCTTTAAACATCTCTTTATAAAGATTTTTATAAAACCAATCTTCACTTCTAATTCTATCAAAGATATAGATTAAATTATCACCTCTAATTAAATTCCTTAATATAAACCTTTCATGTTCTAACGAATAAGGTATTTTATCTTTCTTTTCTTCTGTTTTAACTACTACGTTTGCTTTTTTCTTAAGAGGATAAATCTTAGGGTCAATAGAAACAGAATTTAATAATTCTGACATTCTATTGATTGGATTTTCAGCCTCGCATAGAATATCATCAATATCCTTTCCTTCTGGAATACCATCTTCTCTTATACCAATATCATAAATATTTCCACCAACTCTCTCTATAATTGTATTTCTATATTGTTTTCCTTGTTCATCTCCATCAAAAGCAGTAACTAAAGACCAACCAGCTTTACTTAATTCTCTTAATTTCTCGACCTGAACATCGCTTATATTTCCAATCATTCCAATACAATTTTTTATACCACCCTTATAGACTACGCTTAATAAATCGTTTTCTCCTTCTACAAGAATAACGCTTTTATCTTCTACTTCTATATCAAGTAAGAAATCTTGATTATAAAATTTCCATCCTTCATCTCTAAATCTTGCTTCAGTTTGAAAAGGGTCATATTTTCCTAAAGGGTCTTTACAAGTAAAATGACTTATCTTTCCATTTACAAACTGGGGAAATAATATTAACCCTTCTCTAAATAAATCTTTATCATTCTTAACTAAACCACCAGCTCGAATCTCTTTTAATTGAAATCCTTTTGTAACCAAATATTCTATAAGCATTCCATCTGAAACACCTATTTTAGCATCTCTTATAACTTGTTCAGAGTGTTTTCTTAATCCAGTTATATAATCCCATAGAGTACCTAAATATTGTTGACCTTTAAATAATAGATTAAATTCTTTTTGAGTTCCAAATTCAGAAAATAGATTTGAATGAAAATATTCTAATGCGGCATTTTTAACTTCTAAAGAAGTTATTAATAGTTCATCTTGTGAATATTCTACTCCAAGACTACCGGCTAATATCTTTATTGCTTCTTTATATGAACCTGATATACTAAAATAAAATTCCAAATCAAGAACATCTTTACCAATCTTTCTATCAGGACATTGAAAACACGACCACCGTCTTCCTGAATCAAATATTCTAAAGCAATTATGGCCTTTACAAAAAGGACATTCAGTAGCAGTATAACCGCTACCAATTTGCTTTACTATATAACCTTTATTTCTTAAATAATCTACAACAGATATTGAATCTCTAAGCTGTTGAAAGATAGTCATTTTTTATATTTATCTGGACAACAAAATTCATGGAAATATTTAAATTTAATTTGTTCTCTTGCAATTTCTTTTTCTGTTAATCCTATTTTTCTTAATCTCAAGCTTTCTTCAGCGCCGCCATCACTGAACATTCTACCATTCTTAATTACTAAATGACATTCGCTACAAAATATCGGATTAAAAGGATCATAAATCATACAAACTCCCTTTTAGGAATTAATTTTAACCCTCTTAATCTATAATCTTCTTTAGTTTCTAATTTTACCTCATCGCACATTTGAATTAATCTTGAAAATAAATGAGGTTCTAATTGACCTGATTGAGACATTTCAGATATACTTTTATTTGCTGTAATAATTACTGGCCTTAATTCTGTATATCTTTTATCTATTATCAAGGTTAATCTTTTCTTTTCATATTCGCTCAATTGACCAACTTTATCTAAATCATCTAAAAATAGAACATCGCAAGTTATTAATATATCTAATACTTCTGATTCACTCATTTCTCCTCTATTATTAAAAGTTTTCTTTAATTCATTGAATAATTCTAAGCCTGTTATATTATGTAATTTTCTTATTCCTTTTTGTGCTAATACTAAATCTTTAGCAATTTGATGAATAATAGAAGTTTTACCAGTTCCATTTAATGCTGCATAAAAAAATAATCCGGGTTTTAAACCATTCTTAAATTTCTCAAATAAAGCTATTCTATCTAAAACAAAATCTTCTACATATTTCTTAGTTTTATCTTTAATATCTTGAGGAATTTTATCTAGATTTTCCCACTCATACATTAGATGTATAAATGAAAAATTCCATTTAATCTGCATTCTATCAAATTGTTCTTTAGATAACTTCATATAAAATTCTTGAGTTCTCTACACGAATCCATAGCTTAAAGTACTACCATTCTACACCCAATACAATTTTTCACCTACATCAAGACGCCGTAATAACTCGCCGGCTGTACCGTGCATAATTCTATACGATCCTGGCTGTGTAATCTGTCGCGTGTATAAGTCGCTGCCCTCAAGCCCTTGTTGATAGATTTCATGATCTGGCCCGTAATTCTTAATCACGTCCAGAAGATATTCTCTTGTAATTGTTCCTAAATCAGACATCGCGATTTAATTCCCTTTTTGAAAATAAAATCCTATAATAATTCCCATAACAAAACCTACAATTCCCCAACTTATAGCTGCTGTAAAACTTAAAGGATTATGAGTTAAAGACCCAAATAATCCAAGACCAAATCCCGATACGGAAGAAACAAGTATAGCATTTTCAAATTTAAGTATTTTCATTTTCTATCCTCATAAACGGGTTTTCTACTGATAAATTTACCGGAGGTTGTGTTTTTGAACTTGTCATTATTCTTAACCAAATTTCCCCGCGTGTTATAAGAAATGCTTTTTCTATTTCTGTTAATTTCCAACATGAGATAACCTGCTTCTCATCAACATAAACTGGTAAATCTCCACAATTCTCAGCTATTAAAATCTTATTTTGTTCATCAAATTCAATAGGTTCCATATTTATTCTTCAGGAATATTTAAGAAAGTATATAATGCTTCACTTACAATATCATTTAAATCTTTTCCTACAAAAAATGTCTTATTGAAAGTTACACCTTTTTCTTCACATATCTTTTTAAATTCTTTATAATTAAAGATGTAATCTATATCAACGATATCTGGCCAAGTCTTTAAAAAAGATTCAAAATCTAATAATAATCCTCTTAATTGAGCTGATGTTGCTATTACTATTGATCTAATTTGTGGAGGTTTTTTGAAATTATCTATAAATTTAGAATAGATATAGCTTTCTTTTTTCTCAGACCAATTATGATTTGAATAGATATATAAATAAAGTTTGCATAGCCATAATTGAAAGCAGCATTTAGCATCATATTCTTTCCATAATACTATCTCTTTTAATAAAATATAATCCTGTGCTGATATTCCAGTTCCTTTATTTCCAAAAGCTTGATATTTTCCACTAAGATAAAATTTAAAAGCTCCATTTACTGTCTGCACATAATAGCCAAGTCCAGATTTAGCTTCATTATCAAATAAATAATTTATAATTCTTACCCATAATTGAGGGTCTCTCATTGTTTGTTTTTGTTTCTCAATTTCTTCTTTAGTCATATTTTCTGAATCAAACTCTTCATCTATTCTACCATCTAAAATCTTAGTAATAAATAACTCAGCTAAATAAGCGTTTTTACCAACATCCCCTTTATTAATAAAAGAAGATTCTTTTTTCCTCTTAATAAACTCTTTAAGGATTATTTTTCTAAATTCTAATGCTTCTAATTTTATAGCTGAAAATTTCTTTGCATCTACATTAAGAGTAATGCCAATCTTTTTGATTTCCATAATTCAGTTCGTTTGCTTATTAAGTTATTCAATTTACAACAGTTAAATCAGGAAACAAATTCTAGATTTTCATTTTTAATTCTATTCACTACAATTCTTAATTATTTCTGTTTGATTCTTTGCCATATAATATCTATCTATAACCTTAATAATTTTCTAGTTGTTTAATACTAAAAGAATCTTTTCTTTTCTTTTTTAATTTTATATTATAGGTTTTATTAAGGTTATTAAAGAAAGATATATGTGAAGAAATTTTGCAATCTAATATTTTATTGATTAATTTCTCCTAAAATCTTATCATATAATATAGAACCTATGACTCCACGACAAATTTGTGATTTCTTCAAAAAATCTTCTTTTGTTTTAATTCCATTATCATAAAGACTATTTGCTCTTTTTGCACCAATCTGAGGAAGTTTAACAAGTTCAATAAGATGTTTACCAATTCCATATCTTATTTGCCATGATAACTGTTCCCAAGTTTCTTTATATCCAAATCTAGCGTATAAGTTATCTATCATTGACAAAGCTTGATTTATTCTACCATAATCTGCTTGTATCATTCTCTTAAAAGGTAGAAGAGGAGCTGGAAAATTTTCTGTTCCTGCTAATAAATGATGGGCTGCTGCGCAGATATGAATTTGATTTTTTGTATCCAATCCATAATTGCGTAATTTATCTCTATATCTTTCTGCATCCATTTGAGCTGGCTGTGGTACATAGCCTATATCGAAACTATCTATATTTGCTAAAGCCCAACCTAATGTAACATCGTTTAATTCTATATTATCTATTTTTAATCTTAAAAAGTTCTTATACCATCCATAAATATCAAATGGAGAATAATAAAGATAAGCAGATACTTTACCAAGACCAGTACATTGATAGGTACCAAGCTCTGTTTTCTTTACCATTTTTATTTTCTCAAGAGTATCAAGAAGTAACTTAGCGTCATCTAAAGATAATTCAACTCCTTGATATCTTGCTAATGTTCTTTCATACCATTTCAATAAAGAAGTTTCTTCAGTTATATAACCACCTAATACTTCTGCAATAATATGAAAGCATAAAACTTGCAACCCTTCATCATTTTCTTCTTCATTCTTTAATATCATTCTACTTTTAATATCTGAAATCTTATCACACCAAGCTATAAATTTATCTGTATCTAAATGAGGAACTAATATATATGAATGACCTTCTGGTTTAGATGTTTTACCAACTCGTCCAGCTCTTCCACACATTTGATGAACATCTTGATTAGCAATTAAATTATTTAAACCTCTATGCAAACCTACTAAAATAACGCTATCAGCTGGCGTATTAACTCCCCAAGCTAGAGTAGAAGTTGCTACAATAGCTCTTAATGAATTTGCTGCTTTGCTATTAAATTCTGTTTGAATTCTTATACGTTCATTTTTTTCTAAATCCGCATTATGAAATTCAGATTTAATACCATATTCTTTTAATCTATTTAATACTTTATGACCTGTATTTTTAGAATGAACAAATACAATAAACTTCTGATCTGATTTATCTCTCACTATAGAACAAGCTTTTCCTATTTTAATCTCTTCAGTTTCTGTATAATTTCTTGTTTGAGTATAGACTTCATAATGTCTATGTAAAATAACAGGACGATAATCAGATTTTATAATTACTGTTCTTTTTCCATTAAGTTTTGTGAGCCAATTAGCTATTTCATCTATATTTGGCATTGTAGCCGATAAACAAATCAAACGACATTTAGGATTTTGGTCAGTAAATCGTATTATAGCTGATTCAAGTTTATCTCCTCTTCCTTTATATGCAAGCAAATGAACTTCATCTATTACCAAAGTATCAATATCTAATAACCAATCATTTCTTTCACTTTGCATATTTCTAGATCTGCTATCAAGCATTTCTGATGTCATAACAATTATATCTGCTCGTCTCATTTCTTCAACTCTATCAGGTGTAAGCATATAATCACCTGTAGAAATTGAAACATTTAATTTAGACCAAGCATGTTTTGGATCTGACCAATCATCTCTTTTTTCTTGTGAAATTGCCTTTAATGGAGATAAATAAAGAAATTTGCCGTTACGGGCAAGCTCTGCAACGACCGTCTTTCCAGCAGAAGTCGCAGCTTGAATTATAAAATTAACATCTAAAAAGCGATTAACAAAGAATTGAGATTGGGGAGGATTTAAGAATTCAAATGGATAAGTAAATTCAGTAATTTTAGAAGTAGGAATTAAATTACCATCCCACTCTTTTTGGTCATTTGTCAATATTGCAGGTTTCTTTATTCCTACAGGTTGTGAAGCTAATTTAAATCTTAAAGGAATTATTTGTGGAACCATATTCATAATCTGTTCAATCTTTTGTGATTCCTTTGAATCTACAGTTGGGTATTCTTCTTTCATAGAATCATAAAAAGATTTTTTAAGACCAATATTTTCTAGTTTCATAAATTGTATTTTCACTTTTTATATAGAATAATATAATACATTTGTAAATAAGAATCAATACTTAAATCTAATAAGAATTTTAACTTGATTCTTGATTTTAGATAAGTTATAATTAATTAATTTATTTTAGTAGAAACTTAATAAGGAAGGAGAGGTAACGCCGCAGACACATTTACTCATGCTATAACTGGTGGGTTGATTGTAGGATTTATTATTCTTTTCTTTTTAGATAAGAAGTTTAGAGAATTTAATCTCATTCATTGGTGGCTTATTTTCTTTGGAGCATTAATAGGAGCTCTACCAGATTTAATTGGTATATATGGAAATTATATCTTATATGATAATTGGAATCTATATTTATCTGCACATAGTGGCTCAATCTATAATATTTTAAGATATACTATTATATATACAATTCATCCATACTTAGATACTTTTATGCACGGTGAAGGAAAAGAGTGGTGGATATGGAATCAAAGATTATGGTTAGAAATTGTTATTATTTTAATTAATGCTATAGGAATTTATTATTTCTTTAAATGGAAAGCTAAAATAAAAGAATATGGAATATAAAAATTATTACTAACATTTAAAATGAATAAAATAGATATTTTAATGTTAGTAGGTACTTATAACTCTACACTTAAACAAATAACTAAAGATGCGCTCAATAGTTTAAAATTATCTGATATAAATATAGATTTTAAAATAATTATCTTAGAATCTAATGAAAAAGAAAACGCTTATCAAGAATTTAATATTCTTCAAATAAATACTTTACCACCTTTAAATTGTGCTAAAGCTTTAAATCTAGGTATTAAAGAATGTAGAAAAGATACAAACTTAATAGTTATCTGTAATAATGATTTAATCTTTGAAACTTCTTGGGCTACTAATCTATTAAAAGCTTTTAAAGAACATAATTTAGATTCAGGTTGTCCTTTTGATCCTAGATATCACAATTTAACCTATAAAGATAAAATAACCTTTGGTTATGGATTCAGACAAGAAGTAATTGGATGGTGTATTGCTATAACGCTAAATACCTATAGTATTATTGAGAATTTTGATGAACAATTTGATTTCTATTATGGTGATAACGATTACATAATGAAGCTTAAAAAATATAAGTTGAAACACGCTTTAGTAGGTACAAGTTATGTTCAACATCTATTATCTCAAAGTCATAATATCTTAACTCAAGAACAAAAAAATATAATGGCTTCAATAGCAAAAGAAAAATTTGAAAAAAAATGGATGTTAAAGTGAAAAGAATAATAGAACAAAATAGAACAAATTTAATAGATGTCTTACCTTTAAATACTCCTTTTGTTATTAATATTGATCCAAGCTCTGCTTGTAATATGAAATGCAATTTCTGTTTTCAAGTTGAAGATAGAATGGAACATAAAGGAGTTATGAAATGGGATTTATACCAAAAAATAATAGATAATATTAAACAATTTGATAAACCTTTAAAAGTTCTTCGTTTATATGCTTTTGGAGAACCCTTACTTAATAAGAGATTTGTAGATATGGTAAAATATGCGAAAGATTCTAGTATTTCTGAAAAAATAGATACTACAACAAATGGAAGTTTTTTTAATCCCGAACTTAATTTAAGATTAATTGACTCAGGTATTAATAGAATAAATATCTCTGTCTATGGAACAAATGATAAACAATTTCTTGATTTTACATCTGCTAAAATAGATTTCAATAAATATATAGATAATATAACTCATCTATATCATAATAAAAAAGATTGTTTTATCTTCATTAAAATTAATGGAGACGCTGTATCAAAAGAAGATATAGATAAATTTCTTAATATTTTTACTCCTATTTCAGATGGCATTGCTATTGAGCATGTTATGCACTGCTGGAATGATTTTGATCCACATGGGGTAGAAGTTAATAAAGATGTTGGAGTTTATGGTCAACCTAGAGTTGAAATTTCTGTTTGTCCTTATATCTTTTATTCTTTTACTATCCAATATGACGGTGATGCAAGTGCTTGTTTTCTTGATTGGAATAGGCGTTTAATAATTGGAAATGTAAAAAATCAAACTGTTAAAGATATCTGGATTGGTGCTAAATTACAATCTATGCGAGAAAAAATGTTAAGAAAAGAAAGATATACAATGGATGTCTGTAAAGTATGTGACCAATTATCTGCTGGACAAGCTGAAAATTTAGATTCACATTCTAAATCTTTATTAAAACTCTATGAATCTTAGAATTTTACATATTACCCCACATTTAGGTGGAGGTATAGGTTCAGCTGTATTAAATTGGACAAATAAAGATATAAATAATGAACATACAATTCTATGTTTAGATGAAACTTACACTAAAGACTCACCTGAATACCAATTAGCCAATAATCATATTTACGAAAATACACATGATAATCCATTTGATATTTTCAATAGAATTAATTATTCTGATATTGTTATCCTTCATTTTTGGAATCATCCAAGGATGTTTGAACTGCTTACAAATTTTCAATTTCCTGAATGTCGTTTAATCTTATGGTGTCATATCTCAGGTTTATACCCCCCTTATACAATTCCAAAAGCTGTTGTTGAATTTGTAGATACTTTTGTATTTACCTCTCCAATAAGTTATGAAATTCCTGAAATAAAGAATTTACCATCTTATTTAAAAAATAAATTAAATCTTGTTTGGACTGTTGGAGACATCACTAAATTTAGAAATATTAAGAAAATTCAGCATATAACTTTTAATATAGGTTATTTAGGAACTTTAGATTTTGCTAAACTACATCCAAATTTTATAGAATTATGCAGTAAAATAAATATTCCAAATGTTAGATTTATAATTATAGGTAGAGGTAATGATTCAGATAAGATTATTCAACAAATAAAAGAAAAAAATTTAGAATGGAAATTTACAGTTACGGGTTATGTAAATAATCTTAATGAATGGATATCTTATATAGATATTTTTGGTTATCCTCTTAATCCTAAGCATTTTGGAACTTGTGAACAAGTTTTAGGAGAAATGGTTGCTGCTGGTATTATACCTGTTGTTTTAAATAATCCCGCAGAAAACTTTATTTTTTCAAAAAGTAGCAATCTAATTACAGCTACTACAGAAGAAGAATATATTGCAAAAATTGAAGAACTTTATAATAATATAGAAAATTATGATATTAAAATTAAACTTCTTCAGGAAGAAATTTTAGATTTATATAATCCAGAACATACAACAAATACTTGGACAATTCTTTTAAATAATTCTATGCTTCAACCTAAACAAGATAGAAATTGGGAAAATAATACAAATAAAATAAAATATTTTGGACATGAAATCTTTATAAAATCTCTTGGAAATCATGCACAAGCATTTATAGAAGACTCAGAAGAAAAAATAAAAGAAATATTTAATTCAAATCCACAATGGAAATCTAAAACTAAAGGAAGCGTATTACAATATTTAAAAGCATTTCCAAATGATATGATTCTTAAAAAATGGTCTATGTATGTATAATTGTATTATCTGTAATTCTTCTAAATATGAAAAATTATTAATTCTACCAACAGCTATATTTGATAATTCTTTATTATATTCTACAATTAAAATAATCTGCTGTGAACGCTGTGGACATATTTATAATCTATTAACAAATAAAGAAAAAGAAAAACTTATAGATTATTATAAATATGAATACGCTAAAGTAAATATGTCTTCTCCTAATAAAACAGGAGACATACCTGGAAGTACAAATAAAAATTCTTTACATAGATATTCTTTACTCTATAATTTTATTAAACCTTACTTAAAACAATCTGATTCTATTTTAGATATTGGTTGTGCTACTGGTGGATTTTTAAAATATCTTAAACAAAAAGGAAATACAAAATTATATGGAATTGATTTTTCTAATGATTATCTAAATGTAGCCTCTCAAAATAAAGATTTAATAATAAAAAATGGATTTGTTGAAAATATTCCAGATTTTAAAACGAAATTTAATTTTATTATTGCTGACCAAATTGTAGAACATTTAATAGATCCAAATAAAATCTTTACTGAAGCTAAAAAAATACTGAAAAAAGATGGATATCTTTGTATAAGTATTCCAAATGCTTTAGAATATAATAATAATTATTTCTTTGATTTTTATTGGTTTCTACTTAAAGAACATATACATCATTTTGATAAATTCCATTTATGTTCTCTTGCTGATAAACATGGATTTTATATGATAGCTTGTATGCAAGAGACTACAAAAATGACAAGTGAAAGAACAACTTTACCTATATTATCTATTATATTTAAATATTCTAAAAGAGTTAAGTATCAATCTATAGAAAACTTTAATCTTAAAGAAAATCTTAAAAAATATATTATTCGTAGTTATAAAGGGTATTTTAAAAAACAAGATATTTTATATTTAATAAAATTCTCTAATATAGATACTCTTTATATTTATGGTATGTCAAGAGAATTTTTATTTTTGTATAAAAATACAGTTCTAAAATTATATAATCTTATTCTAATAGATGATACAAGTTATCGTCAAAATTTTACAACTCTTAATAAAAATAAAATCTATGATTCATCTATACTTAGAAATATAAAAGAACTTATAATAATTTCTGCTGTAGCTCATACAAAATTATTAAAAAGAAAACTTAAAAAACTAAATTTTAAAGGAAAAATAATCTCATTTTAATATGAAACCTAAAATATCAACAATTATATCTTATTGTTCTAATGATAAAGATTTTATAGATGAGTGTATTGAACATGCTTTACCTTTTTCTCAAGAAATTTCAGTTTGTTCTTCATCTCATTTTTTTGATGGAATGTTAGAAAATTTTGAAGAAAAATTAAGATTTTATAAAAAATATGAAGGAAAAATTAATCCAATATCTTTTCCTTTTGATTCAACAAAACATCCAGGACAACTTCATAATCGTATGAGAGCTTGGGGATGGAAAGCTTTAACTAAGCCTGTTGATTGGATTTTATTTCTTGATGCAGATGAAATAGTAGATACAGAGAAATTTATTACTTGGATTAATTCTGTTAATCTTGAAGTATTCACAGGTTATCGTTTTATAGGATACTGGTATTTTCGAGATACTTGCTGGCAAGCAAATTCATTAGAAAATGTATCTGTTTTAGCTAAAGCATCTAAATGTTCTTATGAATTTCTTGATAACTGTTTAGGTGAAAGACTTGGACTTCTTGACTCACAATCTGTTTCTAATGTTAAAGATTTAAATAATCAATCTATGTTTCATCATTATTCTTGGGCAAGAACAAAAGAAGGAATGATAAGAAAAGCAAAAAGTTGGGGACATCATAATGATAAAGATTGGTTAGCTTTAATTGAACAAGAATTTAAAAGAGATTTTAATGAGACTTGTATAGATTTCGTACATGGATATTCATTCAAAAAAGTGGAGCCATTCATAAATGTTAGAATTACCTAATGTAACTGTAATCTGTGTTGATTGTATAGAAACAAGAAGAGCTTTAAAATCTATAAATCTAACTATTAAAGACATAAATTTTGGAGATGTTAAATTTTTAACATCTTTACAAGTTGAACAACCTATTGATAGAATAAAAATAATTCCAATTCCAATAATAAGAAGTAAAATAGAATATTCTTGTTTTATTATTAAAGAATTATATAAATATATTGAAACTTCTCATGTTCTTATTGTTCAATGGGATGCGTATGTTATTAATCCACAAGCATGGACAAATGAATTTTTAGAATATGATTATATTGGAGCTCCTTGGCATTTTAGAACAGATTTTAAAGTAGGAAATGGTGGATTCTCTCTACGAAGTAAAAAATTATTAGAATTAACTGCTACACTACCTGAAATAATTCGCACACATCCAGAAGATGATACTGTTTGTATAATCTATAGGCAATTATTAATAAATAATGGAATTAAATTTGCTCCTATTGATTTAGCTTATAAATTCGCGGTTGAAAATGAGATACATACAGGACAATTTGGCTATCATGGTGGCGCAAGTCCAAAGAAAGTATAATTTGGTTCTAAAAATAAATTTTGTATATTATAAGAAACCAATTTTAAAAGGAGACTAATATGTCATATCAAGATATATTACAAAAGGCTACTGATACTCTTCAAACTGAAGAGTATAATAAAGAACAATTTGAATCTAATCTTTCTTCTTTTAAGCTTCTTTCACCAGATTCAATAGAAATTGATGGAGAAAAATTAGCAATTTCAACAAATGGACAAAGAAGTTTATGTAATCTATTAGGTATTCCTAATAGATTTAATAAAGAATTACATCACGATGATAAAGATTTTTGGAGTATTGTAGTAAATAAACTTGAAGAATTAAAAGAAACAAATGTAAGATTTTCAATTGGTACTGTTAAAGAAAAGAAAAAGGTTTATAGTTTTGTTGATGCTCAACTTCCTTGGATAGATAATAAGACTTTTCTACAAATGATTGAGCACTATGCTGCTAATAAAAATGTGCTTTTAGATTTAAAAGATGTTTTAATTTCTCAAGAAAAAATAGTTGGTCAATTTATTATTTCTGATAAAAGCGCACCGTTAATTGAAGGTGCAGATGATATTTTTAAGCTTGCATTAGATATTGTTAATTCTGAAATTAATAGTTGTAAAAGTTCTGGTCAATTGGGTTTAGAAAGAATGGTTTGTTCTAATAGAGCTATAAAGAAAGAGAAATCTTATAGAATTTCAATGAATCTTAAACAAAGTTCAGAAGATCTTATTAATAATTTTTATGAAGGAATTAATAAACTTTTGTTTATGAATATTTCTGTAGAACGATATTTACGTGAAAGAGTTAGTCAGTTTCTTAATATTAAAGCTAGCGTACACGAAGTAGAATCAGCTTATAAGATTGGCACGAATTGTGCTACTATGATTCCTACCAGACTTGCAGATTTTGATGAATTAATTCCATTAAAGAAAATTTGTGATAGTTATGGTCTTCAATTTCCAATTAAGAAACAGCGCTCAGAAAAATGGAAGAGTACAGCATCAACACCAATTGATCTATACGATTTATTTAATAACCTTACATATATAGCAAGTAATGCTAAAAATTTAACTGATGAAGAAAAGATGGATATGCAAATTGCAATTGGTAATACATTTTTAGGAAAAACACCGGATATGCTTGATGTAGCACCAACAATTAATTGGAATTAAATTACAATCTTGGGCTATAGACTCAAATACATTAAACCTTATAATCTTTTTCGCTTTGGGCCAATTCCACAAGAAATATATATTCCAAATGAAGAAGTTCTATTAACAGGTTTAAATGAAGATAATGAAGGTACTGACAGTAACGGTACTGGAAAAACTTCATTTCTAAATACTGTAAGCTGGGTATTATTAGGAGAAGTGGTTCAAGATATTGATGCACAAGGAGTTATAAGAGAAGGTTGTTCATCTGGTGGGGGAGAAATAGCTTTAACAGATGATCACGATACCTTTATTATAATAAGAGAAAGAGGAATAAAAGAAACTTTGGAATTTAATGGAAAAGAAACTAATTTAACAAAAAGAACAACATCTCAAACACAAGAAGAGATACTTAGAACTTTCAATCTAGATTTGAAGAAATACTTCTCTGATTATTGCAATACTGTTTATTTTTCTTCATCTACAGTTAAAGGGTTTGCCAGTAATAAAGTAACAAATGCTGAGCGAATGAATCTTTTAACTCGTTTTCTTAATCTTATTAGCTTCGATTTAGCTATAATAAGAATTAAAGAATTAATTAAAGCAGAAGAAGCAAGTCAATCTTTAGTACTATCTAAAGTACAAGAAATAACAAGAAATATTCCTCTTCCTTTTATTAATCTTGAAACCTATGAATTAGATATTGATGAACAGATATTACAAGCTGTAGAAAATAAAGAACAATGGATTAAATATAAACAATCTTTATTAGAACAAAAACAACAAATAGCTACTATTCAAGCTTTAAAATCTCAATTAGAAACTCTTAAATTAAAACAGAAAACAATTGAAGATAATCAAAAGAGAAAGCAAGAACTATTTGAAAAGATAAATATTCTTCAAGAAGAACAAATATCTTTTGAGAAAACTATTTTTGAAAATTCTTCAATTGAAGAATTTGAACAAGCAATAAAAGAATATGAAAGAATAGAGAATTTCTATAGAGAAACAATTACTACATTTAAGAATATTTCTGCACAAATAGAATTACAACTTAAAAATCCACTACAATGTCCTAATTGTAATTCTTTTCTACATTACCATTCTGGAAAACTTGAACCTATAGATATAGAAAAACTTAAAAAAGAAAAAGAGAGTTGTGAAAAATCTATAAAAGTTAAATTGAGAGAATTGACAGAAATTCAATTATTTAAAACTGAGGCAAAACAAGGTCAAGAACAAATAAAACAATATAAAATTAATCTACAATCTACTTTAAATTCCCTCAAAATTTTTAATGAAGAATTATCTAAAATAGAAATAACAGATAAAGATTATTTACAAAAAATAAAAGAACTTGAAGATAATATTACAATAGATATTGATGAAACTGAACTTGAAAGTAATCTTAAAGAAGCTGAAGATAATCTTGCATCTATTAATCAATTAATAGGAGCGCAAAAAGAAATTAAAAAGAATATTCTTAAATGGAAAGAAGAATTAATACAATATAATCAAGAACTTAAAGAAATTTCAGATAAATTATTAAAACTTGGAACATGGTTTTCACTCTTTCCATTAATCAAACAAGGTATAATTGATAGTTATCTTCCCATCTTTGAATCTAGAATTAATTATTTTCTTGGTCTTTTAAATATTTCTTTCTCTATAAGATTAGCGTTAGAAAAAGAAAAGAAATCTGGCGGTTTCAAACAAGAATTTCAAATTCTTGTTACAGATGAACACGGTAAAGAAAGACAATATGATTCTTATTCAGAAGGTGAACGAAGAAGAATAGCAGTTTGTGTTGGATTTGCATTAAGAGATATAGCAATATCTAGAAAAGCTTTGCCATTTGATTTTATAAAAATTGATGAAATTGTAGATGGTCTTGATGAAACTGGAGTCAATGAATTCTTTAAACTCCTAAAGACAATTATTGGTCAAAAACTCATTGTTTCCCACAACGCTAACTTAAAAGGATATTTTAATAACATTATCAATATGCACAGAAAAAATGGAATAACAAAAATAGAGGTAAATTGTGGCAATACCAATTAAATTAGCAAAAACGCCACAAATTACTTCTGATACCCCCAAACTAATCAATATCAAACTAAACAAAGCATTAATCCAACATCAGCAGGAGATTAGAATAATAAAACAAAATGTAGCCCGAAAGAGTCGTAGTAAAGGTAAAAATTTGGAATACGAAATTTCAGAAATGCAATGCAAATGGTATAATATCCCTCAAACCTTCTCTCGTTCTAAAGGTGGTGGAGTTCGTAAAATAGGACAACCTGGGGATATTACTACTCCTGATGGATTTATTCTTTGTGAAGAAGCTAAAAACGATGAACGCTGGAATTTTTCATCATTTCTTTCTCCTAATGGTTCTAGAGGAGCTTTACAATTTATCTGGCAAGCTTGGGAACAAACTGTAGATCAATGTAATATTTACAATACTAGAAAACACGAAAGGCAAGTATTCAAATATCCAGTTTTAATCTTTACTAAGAATTATGAAAATATTTTTATAATGTTTAGAATAAATGAATTTAATTGTAATCTTCCAGATTGCACTATAACTTTAGTACAACCCCAATATGGAACTTTCATTATTTGTGATTTTCAAGAATTCTTAAATGTAAATGACCCTCAAAATTTTATTAGGAGATAAATATGTCAGGTATTAAATTAAATCTTATAAAATTACCTTTAATTGAAACTCCAATTAATCCGAAGCATCAAAGAAAAAATGAAACTTTTCAAGAATATAAAGAAAGAAGATTTAAAGAAAATTATGATAATTTATTTAATTTGATGGCAAGAAATAAAGATAGATTTATAGGAATACACATTAAAAAACAAGCAGATTTATTAGTAACTATGTGGAGTGGAGGTCATAAATTAATAACACTTTCTAATGAAGAAATTCTTTATCATACAGAATCTCAATTAATAGATTTCATTAAAGAAAATTTAATATAATTATATCTCTCATTTAATTAAAAGTGCAATGAGCATGGAAAGGAGAATTTCTCTTATGAATCCCGTGAGCAGATACAAGAGCAAGCCGAGCGATTACTCAATCATGTATTACAAAGACCAGAGCCGGCCGAAGAATGGGCGTCGAAAATGGCGGGCACGCATCTATCATACAACAAGCGGCAAAGTGATCTTCACATCGTCAGAGTCCTACAGCCGGTGCATCGACTTGAAACGGGTCTGGCACAAGATTATGACCTGTATCAGCGAAGGCAATCTGAATGAGACTGTGTGGGACCAAGCCTCGCCCCCACGGACGCATTTGTAACAAGGTTGGATGACCGGCATTGAGACTTCAAGATTCTAAAATTCTTCCTCGCGGAGAGAACTATCTCGCTTATTTCCTCATCGTTCGTGTTTCCGTTCTCTGATTCCCCAACCCGTCCGTCGCCGTGAATGTGACCGTATGGTCAACGCCGGCAGAGATGTTCTTTGACTGGTATGTCTTGCTGCAATATGTCGTGTTACTACAACTGCCGAGTGACACATTATCAAACCGGATCGCCATGGTTATTACACCACTCACATCCGCAGCATTGAATGAGAAACTTGCCTGGCCGTTCTTCGGCACCACGATCTTGATATTGTTCAGCACCGGTCCCGCCGTGTCCACCGGCAGTGGCGGCGCGTTGAAGATTGTGAAGTTGACTGTCGCTGATCGCCCTTCGTTTCCGGCGGCATCCCTGGCTCTCACATGAACCGGGTACGTATCATTCGGGTATAGCCGTGTGTCAACCGTGAGCGAGTATGGAGCGACGGTCAGCCACCCGGATAACTGTGTGTCGCCTGAGAAATACGCCACTCCTGTAACACCAATGTTATCCGTTGCCGATGCCGTGCCGGTGACAATGCCGGAAAGAATTGCACCAGCTGCCGGTGAAATGATGTTCGCTCTTGGTGCTTCAGTATCAGCTTGTACCGAGTCTGCCGGATTGACGAATATCAGGGCTTGTTTGTAAACGTAAGCACCCCACCCATCCCGCATATCAAACCAGACCAAGTCCCTGTCATCATTGTAGGCCCCGCCAGAATAGGGTTTGATGCCTTTGATAACCGCCATACGCCTTACCGTGTCTATCGAAAATGAAGCGTTCACAGGATAGCCAGATTCCGCATCATTGTTGCCCCAATTCAAAGACACATGATCCCCATCCGGGTCACTCCAGTTCATCGGAACCGTCTTCGTCTCTCCAG